>Ga0081455_10000007_pt1 | contig 269394 bp, 261 predicted proteins | sample TabmetS3T2R1_FD_70207 | JGI IMG/M metagenome (GOLD analysis project Ga0081455, IMG submission 70207) | Tabebuia heterophylla rhizosphere microbial communities from the University of Puerto Rico - S3T2R1 | ecosystem: Host-associated > Plants > Roots > Rhizosphere ...
CCGCCGGCGTCGCGCTCGGCGCCAGTGATGCGCTCGCGCAGAACGCGCCCAATTGCCCGACCATGCGCAAGATCAATATCGGCGTGTCGGTCGCACCGCCCAACGTGGTGCACACCTCGCCCTATATTGCCAAGGAGCTTGGCTTCTTCGCCAAGCGCTGCATCGACGCCAACATCATCCAGTTCGAAGGCGGCCAGTCTGCAACCTCGAACGCCGCCGCCGTGCAGGGCTCCGCCATCGTCGCCGTCAGCGACGTCGCGATCGGCAATGGCATGAAGGTGCAGCAGTTCTGGGGGCTCGCGCCGCGCATGCCGCAGGCCTATATGACGGGGCCCGACGTGAAGACCGCCAAGGACCTCAAAGGCAAACGGCTCTCCGCCACCGGCGGCGGCGTCGGCGGCTTCAACTGGCGCATGGGTCGCGAGGTGCTCAAGACGGCCGGTCTCACGGTCGATGAGGTGCAGTTCATCTCCGCCCCGACCGCCGGCCGGCTGCCGGGCCTGGTTGCGGGCCAGATCGACGCCGTTGCGCTGCATCCGGAGGACGTGTTCCTCGCCAAGAAGCAGAAGCCGACGCTCAATCTCCTGGTGCAGCTCGCCGACCTGATGCCGAGCTATCAGTTCAACACTTATGGCGCCTCGCTCGACTGGATCGCGCGCGACCGCGCGCTGTTGCGCGACACCGCCGCCGCCATGATCGAGGCCAATCGCGTGGCCTACAGCGACAAGGCCAAGGTGATCCCGATCATCGCCAAAGCGACCGAGAAGCCGGCGGAGGCCGTCGATTATGCGCTCGGCGTGCTGACCAAGAACTGCGTGTGGTCGGTCAACAGCGGCTTCGATCCGGCGCGCACGCAATGGACGATCGACAATTCGGTCGAGAATGGCGATGTCCCCAAGGACAAGAAGCCAAGCGTCGAGCAGGTTGCGAACCTCGCGCTCGCCAAGGAGGCGGTCGACGCCGCCGGCGGCCCCACGACGATCGGGGAGTGCAAGCTCTAGCATCGTTGCTGCAACGCATGGCCTATCTCCGCCTCATGGTGAGGAGCGCTCTTGACCCAAGTCGGCGATTGCTGACTTGGGTGCGCGTCTCGAACCATGTGGCGGCCAGGTCGAGGCCGCCCATCCTTCGAGACGTCCCCCTCCCTTTCCCTCCCCCGCTTGCGGGGGAGGGTAGGGAGGGGGCCGCTTTCGGTTTCGCGGGCATCAGCGGCGCTTGTGCCCGGCGCAGGCCGCGTGCCGGTGGCAGGTCACCAGGTGGTCGTTGACCATGCCGACGGCCTGCATGAAGGCGTAGACGATGGTCGGCCCGACGAACTTGAAGCCGCGGCCGGCGAGCTCCTTGGAAATCTGCTTCGACAGCGGCGTCTCCGCCGGCACCTGCTTTGTCGAAACGAACCTGTGTTGCTGTGGCCTGCCGTCGAGATGATCCCACAGGAAGTTCGAGAAGCCGGGGCCCCTCTCCATGATCTTGATCCACGCACGCGCGGATGACACTGCGCCTTCGATCTTTGCCCGATTACGCACGATACCGACGTCCTTCATCAGCGACTCGATCTTGCGTTTGGGAAAGCGCGCAATCTTTTCCGGCTCGAAATCGTTAAATGCGCTGCGGAAATTGTCGCGTTTGCGCAGGATCGTGATCCACGACAGGCCCGCCTGAAAGCCGTCGAGAACAAGTTTTTCAAACAGGGCACGATCGTTATATTCAGGCACGCCCCATTCATCGTCGTGATAGGCGACGTAGAGCGGATCCTGTTTCGGCCAGGGGCATCGCGCGAGCCCGTCGGCATGGACGATCGTCTTGCTCATGAGACCGCTTTCGCCTCGCCCGGCCAGTCGAACCTCGCCCAGGATGGTTTCACGGCCCGCACGGCGATGCCACCCGCTTCCAGCGCGGTTTTTGTAGCCAACGCGTCCGCGATTCGGTCGAGCCGCATGAGCGCAAGACCGCGGCCTCTGGCGGTCGAGCCGAGCGTGCCGACCTGCTTCTCGCCGGCCATAATCGGTAGACCCGAGGTCGGCGCAAACTCTTCGTAAGCAACCGGCACGACGCGGCTGCGGGCACTGGCGCGGTGCTCGACGCGCGAAACGACCTCCTGGCCGACATAACAGCCCTTGTCGAAATCGACACCGTTAAGCTGGTCCATATTGGCTTGGTGCGGGAAGGTGTCGCCATACACGAAGTCGAGGCCGCCACGTGGCACTCCGTGCGCGATGCGATGGATTTCGTAATCGGCGGCATCGGTGAACTGCGCGCCGATATCGGCGGCGGCAGTAGCGGCAAGATGCGGAGGCAGCATAACGCGCGAACCGAGCGCCGCCAGCCGCGGGTCTGAATAGCTCAGGCCATATTCGCTGTCGGCCGCCCCATCCCAGACCGCCATAACCCCGAGCACGTCCGAGAGATCCTCGCAAATCACCTTGGCGCGCAATTTGTAGAAGTTCAGCTTTTCCACAAGCGTGGAGGCCAGTGCTCGCGGGCAGTCAAGGAAAAAGCCGCCGCCGTCCTCGGTCGGGGCCTCCGCAATGATGAAATCGGCAATGATCTTGCCCTGCGGCGTGAGCAATGCCGCAAAGCACGGCTTGCCTGACGCGACCTTGGCCATATCGCCGGTCACCAGCCCGTTGAGGAAGCGCCGGGCGTCGTCACCGGCGACCTTGACCACGCCGCGATCGGGGAGAAGTGCTGCCTGCATGTCGCTCTCTGGGGTCCGTTTCGATAGTCTCTTGCCAGAACTTGTGGCGGAACGTAAGCGCTGTCCGACTGGCCTCAAGTCCGCTCTCGGCACCTTCGCGCATGGCTGATACCTACGATCTGATCCTCAAAGGCGGCACAGTCGTCAATCATGACGGTGAGGGCGCGCGCGATCTTGGCGTTCGCGGCGGTCGTTTCCAGGCGATCGGAGATCTGTCGCGTGCATCTGCGGGCGAGGTGATCGACTGCCGGGGGCTGCATCTCCTGCCGGGCGTGATCGACACCCAGGTCCATTTTCGCGAGCCGGGCCTGACCCACAAGGAGGACCTGGAAAGCGGTTCGCTTTCGGCGGTAATGGGCGGCGTCACCGCGGTGTTCGAGATGCCGAACACCGACCCACTGACCGTGAGTGCCGAGACGCTCGCCGACAAGGTCAAGCGCGGGCATCACCGCATGCATTGCGACTTCGCCTTTTTTGTCGGGGCGACCGTCGACAATACGAAGCATCTCGCCGAACTGGAGCGGTTGCCTGGCTGTGCCGGGATCAAGGTCTTCATGGGCTCATCCACCGGTTCGCTGCTGGTCGCCGATGATGCCGGCCTGCGCGCGGTACTAAAGGTCATCCGCCGCCGCGCGTCGTTCCACGCCGAAGACGAGCCACGGCTTAACGAACGCAAAAATCTGCGTATCGAGGGTGACGCCCGTTCGCATCCCGTCTGGCGCGACGAGATGGCTGCGCTCAAGGCAACGCAGCGCCTGGTCACGATCGCGCATGAAACCGGTGCGCGCGTGCACGTGCTGCATATTTCGACCGCACAGGAGATGGAATATCTCGCCGGTCACAAAAATGTAGCCACGGTCGAGACGACGCCGCATCACCTGACGCTGGAAGCGCCGGGCTGTTACGAGCGGCTTGGCACCCGTGCGCAGATGAACCCGCCGGTGCGCGACGGGGCGCACCGCGCCGGAATCTGGAGCGGCATTGCACAGGGTATCGTCGACGTGCTCGGTTCGGATCACGCGCCGCATACGCGCGAGGAAAAGGCCAAAGGCTATCCGGCGAGTCCGTCAGGCATGACCGGCGTGCAGACGCTCGTGCCCATCATGCTTGACCATGTCAACGCGGGCAGGTTGTCACTGTTGCGTTTCGTCGATCTCACCAGCGCCGGTCCGGCGCGGCTGTTTGGGATCGCCATGAAGGGTCGCATTGCGGTCGGCTATGACGCCGATCTGACCATTGTCGACCTCAAACGGCGCGAAACGATCACCGACAAGTGGGTAGCCTCACGCGCGGGCTGGACGCCTTATGACGGAGTGACAGTCACCGGCTGGCCGGTCGGGACCTTCGCGCGTGGGCGCAAGGTGATGTGGCAGGGCACGCTTGTGACGGCGGCTCAGGGCGAGCGCGTCAGATTTCTGGAAACGCTGGCGAGCTGAAATACGTCGAGCGTTATTGCCGCGGCTGCTCGAGCGTGAATTCACCCTTGCGAATGCGGGTGCTCAAGCCATCGGTGAACGTTGCAGCAGCCTCTTCGCCATAGGTAGTGACGAACTCAGCGATCGCCGCGAACAGGCACGCCTGCGCAAGGCAGTCGCCGTCAATGCCGTCATGGCGTGCTTCCGCCCAAGCTTCCTGAAGGTAGCCCAGCGCCACCATTTTTTGCTCGCGATCGGAAATAGGCTCGCGCGCAAGCGCAGGATTCTCAATAACCGGCATTTTTCTCATGTGTCTCCAGGCGTCCAAGCGGGCGCCCAAAACGTCCCAAAACGACGTTAGCACGGGCATCGGACGGCAATAGCCTACAATTAAGAGAAGGTTAATGTCGGCGTTGTTTCAGCAAAATTAGGCTGCGTTCAATCGCGTTATTAAATGAGCAAGCCAACAGTGACTTGCGCAGATTAATTGCGTTCAATCCGGCGCGTGCGGCCAGCCATTTTGCCGGTGTCGTATTTAGAATGGAGTTAGAACGAAAAATGAGACGCACGCAAAACATCGCCAACCTTACCGAGCGCAAGCTGCGCCGCCTGCAGGCGGACGCCGAACAGCGGCAGGTGGTCACTCAGACCGGATCGAAGTAGTGAATTTCCAGGAGCGTACAGCCGCCGTGCGACTTGAATGGCCCATGGTAGGCGCCCGGCGGTCGAACGGCATAGGTGTTGGGCGGAAATGATTTGCCGCCGGTTCCTTGTGCGTCGTTGCCGACGGTCAGATCTCCCGATACGAGGAAGACCTCCTCCCAGTAATCGTGCACGAAGGGCTTCGTCGTGAACACGCCCGGCGCGAAGCGTAGGAGCCGTGTGCGCGTGCCGCGCTGGCTTGTCTCGTCGAGCGCGCCAGACAAAATCTTCTGCTCGATGCCTTTTGGATAGCCGGGTGGCGTTTCCCAGCCGACATTCATGTCGAGGGTATGAAATTCGTCGTGCTTCTTGTTGACGGCCATAATACTTCACCATCCAACACAATTGCCGCTTGTGGATTTTCTTCGGCTATCATCTACCAAGCGCCTGTCGTCAACTCAAGGAACAAGCCATGCTCGCCTTCGAGCGTCATTCAAGCGGTGAAACCGACCGGACCGAATTTGTGCCTAAAGCGCTGATCGTTGCGGGCTGGACCGGCCGCGATGAAAAGGCACTTCGTCATCATATCGAGGAACTCGCGGCGATCGGTGTGCCCCGCCCGTCGTCGGTGCCGGTATTTTACCGCATCAGCACCGCAAATCTCGCGCAAACCGCGCAGCTGGAGGTTCTCGGGCCCGATACCTCGGGCGAGGCGGAGCCGGTGGTCGTGACGATGCAGGATGGATTGTGGCTTGGCGTCGGCTCCGATCACACCGACCGTAAAGCGGAAACGATGGGCATCGCGCTGTCGAAGCAACTCTGTGCAAAGGTGATCGGCAAAACCCTTTGGCGCCTCGAAGATGTTGCCCGCCATTGGGACCAATTGATTCTGCGCGCCTACGTCACCATCGACGGCAAGCGCGTAAAATACCAGGAGGGCCCGCTGTTGGCGATGCGCAATCCCGCCGACCTGATGGAGCGCGCCGGAGCAAAATTTGTGGCGGGCACGGTCATGTTCTGCGGAACGCTCGGCGCCATTGGCGGCATTCGCCCTGCGGCGCAGTTCACGGCCCAGCTTGAAGATCCGGTCCTCGGCCGTGAGTTGCGTTGCGAATACGGCGTCGATGTCTTGCCGGTTGTCAGCTGATGGCCGGGCCAATTTCGGGGTCGGGACTGCGATTCGTCAGGCGCATCACCAAATGTTTTTTTGCTACCTTCAATGCCAGAACTGTTGTAGCGAATTGCAGTCGGGATCGCTGACGCCGCGGAAATAAGTAAACAGCAGTTTTCCGAGCATGGTTGACGAACGGCGGGTATTGATTGCCGGAGGCGGGCCGGTCGGCTTGTTGTGCGGATGGCTGCTCGCGCGTCGTGGCCTGCCCGTCCGGATATTCGACGTCAACGAAACCCTGCAGGCGGATCCAAGGGCGGCGACGACGCATCCCGCCACGCTCGATTTGCTGGCCGATGGCGGTCTTGCGGACGACATGGCGCGCGTCGGGCTGGTGGCACCCATCTTTCAGTTCTGGGATCGGCCAAGTCGTGAGAAGGTCGCCGAGTTCGATCACATTGTTCTCAAGGACGACACCAGTCATCCATTCGTCGTTCAGTGCGAACAGTTCAAAACCGCCAAGCTCATTCTCGATCGCCTGCGAAAGCTGTCCAACATCGACGTCCTGTTTTCGCACGAGGTGGTGGAGGTCGCACAGACCGACGGCCTAGTTAGCGTCGATGTGCGGGGCCCCGACGGAGTGAAGAGGCATTCGGGCGCTTATCTGATTGGCGCCGACGGCGGGCGCAGTGTCGTGCGCAAGCAGAGCGATATCGCGTTCGAGGGATTTACCTGGCCGGAACGATTCATTGTGCTCACTACGCCGTTCGATTTCCAAGCGGCTTATGGATTGTGTTTCCGCAGCTACTTCGCCGACCCGGACGAATGGTGCAATTGCTTCAAGGTGTCAGCCGACGGGCCGCCGGGATTGTGGCGTACGGTTTATCCGGCCAGTCCCGATCAGTCCGAGGAGCAGTTAATGAGCGATGCGGCCGTCCAGGCGCGGATGCAAAAATTCTTTCCGGCGTCGCAACTCTACCAGATCGTTCACCGTAACCTCTATGTCACCCACCAGCGTGTCGCGGAAACCTTTCGCAAAGGGCGCGTGCTGCTCGCCGGCGATTCCGCCCACGTCAACAATCCAATCGGCGGCATGGGGTTGAATGGCGGCATTCAGGACGCTGCGAACCTCGCAGAAAAACTTGCGGCGGTCTTGCTCGACAAGGCGCCCGATGCTCTCCTTGATCTTTACAGCTTGCAGCGTCGCACGGTGGCGACCGAATACGTGCAGGAGCAGTCCATCGCGAACAAGAAACGCCTGGAGGCGCGCGATCCGGAAACCCGCCGGCGCAACCTCGACGAGCTGCGTGAGATGGCGGCGCATCCGTCACGCGCCCGCCAGTTCCTGCTGCGTACCTCGATGATCGCTAGCCAGCGGCGCGTTGCTGGCATGACGCTAAGCGAGGCCTGACGATGTTGTCCCCCGATATCGCGCACGTCCCGCAAGCCAGGCCGTTTCTTGCCGCCGCTGCGCAATTCGCCCGCGGACAGGATACGCCGCGCGGGTTCCTCGAACGCTGCCTTGATGCGCTCGCCATCTGGGAGCCGAAGATCGGCGCATTTGTTCACACCAATCTCGATGGCGCACGCGCTGCCGCCGATGCGTCGTCCATGCGGTGGCGTGACAACAAGCCATTGTCGGAAATCGACGGCATGCCCGTGGGCATCAAGGACATCATTGAAACGGCGGACATGCCTACCGAGATGGGCTCACCGTTGTTCGACGGCTGGCGCTCAGGGCGCGACGCTGCGGCGGTCGCGGCTTTGCGCGAGGCGGGAGCGGTCATTCTCGGAAAGACAGTGACGACCGAGTTCGCGGCCACTGAACCGCGCGGCACCCGCAACCCCTGGGACCTTGCTCGCACTCCGGGAGGGTCCAGCAGCGGCTCGGCCGCTGCCGTCGCCACCGGTCTGGTCAGCGCTGCGCTCGGCACGCAGCTGATGGGGTCGATCGTCCGTCCCGCCAGCTACTGCGGCTGCGTGGGGTTCAAGCCGAGTGTCGGTGGCATCAACCGCGGCGGCAGCCACGATAACTTTAGCCAGAGTTGCATGGGCGTTCTGGCTGCAACGCTTGAGGATGCCTGGCAGGTCGCCTGCGAAATTGCAGCGCGCGCGGGCGGCGATCCGGGCTATCCGGGCCTGGTCGGGCCGCTCCGTGTGCCGCCGGCAGCCAAGCCGCAGCGGCTCGTCTTTCTGGAAACGGCAGGTTGGCAAGTGGCCGGCCCGGAGGCGAAACAGGCTCTCCAGGAATCAATGGCACTTTTGTCGCGTGACGGCATCGACATCGTCACGCGACAATCGGATAGGCTGGTCGGTACCGTGGAGGAGGCAATAGCCCATGCCCGCGCGCTGTCGGTCCGGATCAATGCCTGGGAATCGCGCTGGCCGCTCAACACCTATCGCAACCGCGATGCCGGCAAGTTGAGTCGCGCTATGCTCACGCGTCTCGCGCAAGCGGAGGCCATGGGCCTCGACGACTATCGCGCCGATCTCGACGAACGGATCCGTGTTCGCGCTCTCTACAACGGACTAGCTGCGCAATGCGATGCCTGTGTGACACTGGCGGCTCCGGCAGCCGCACCGGTCGGCCTTGGCTCGACTGGCGATCCGGTGTTTGCAGTGCCATTCTCATTGCTTGGCGTGCCGGCAATTTCGCTGCCGTTACTGCACGAACAGGGTCTGCCGCTGGGATTTCAAGTGACCGGATTCTATGGGAAGGACGCGACCGCCACCGCAACGGCCAGCTGGATAGAAAAAAGCCTGACTGCGCGCGAATGACGGCAACAACAAATGACGAGGAGGAAGTCATGCGGACAACAATGAAGGGACGTCGGTGGATTCTGGCCTTGACGGCATTGACGGCGCTCGTCGTCGTTCCCGCGAACGCAGAGGACATGAAGCTCTGGCGGCACGGCATCGTGGAAGCCAAGAGCGACGCTGGCATCGTCTTCATGGGCAGTAAAGGTGGATTTGCGGAAAGACAGGGCCTGAAGATCGAGATCATGCAATTCAAGGGTGACACTTTGGCACTGAAGGCGCTGCTCGCGGGGGAGCTGGACAGTTACGAAGGCAATCCGGGGTCCCCGATGGTTGCGGCCTCGCGGGGCGCCGATATCAAGCTCCTCGGCTGCTATTGGCCGGGCTTGACCTATGCCATCTATTCCAAGGCGGGCATCAATAGCCCCGCCGACCTCAAAGGCAAAACATTCGCCATCTCGGCGCCTGGCGCGCTGCCTGATCTCGTCGCCCGCGCGGTTCTGGCGCAGAACAATGTGCCGGCGGCCGATGTGAAGTTCACCGTCATGGGCAGCGATGCCGATCGTTTCAAGGCAGTGACGGCCGGCATCGTCGATGCGGCGGCGGCATCCAGTGGGTTCGCGCCGGCGGCTGAGAAAGCCGGCGTCAAGATGCTCGTCCACGCCATCGAAGCCGTTCCAAACTATGTTCGTTTCTGCATCTATTCGAGTGGAAAGACGCTCGCTGAGCGCAAGGACGACGCCGCGCGCTTCCTTGCCGCCGAAATGGCCGGGTTTCGTCATGCCCTTGCGAATCGCGACCAGACAATCGAGCTGACACGCGAGATCACGCTTGCCAAATCGGACAATCCGCTCCCCGCTTTCACCTACGATGAAGTGAAACAATATTCGGCGGTCGATCCGGAGATGCCGATACCGATGAACAAGCTCGCCTGGCTTCGCGACCTGCTGGTGACGACGGGCAACCTCACGAAGCCGATCGATCTCGACGCGTTTGTCGATGGCCATGTGAGAGCGAAGGCGCTGCAGCTCAGCAAGTAGCAGTCAAACCAGCCTGGCAGGACAAGGCAGAGCTGCTTCGCGCTTCCGCTGTGCGTTTTTGGCCTTTCCGAATGAATGATGGGTTAGCGTGATGAAGCTTGCCGTGCCGGACATGATTTCGAATTCGTATTTCCCGGCCATTGCCGCCATTGAACTTGGATTCTTCCGGAAAGAGGGGCTCGACGTCGAGCTCGAGCTGATCTTCCCCGTCGACAAGGCCTATGCTGCGTTGCGCTCGGGCGCGATTGACTTCGTTGGCGGGTCGGCTCATTCGGCGCTCGCCGCCTTTCCGCAGTGGGACGGCGTCAAGCTGCTCTGCGCGCAGGCTCAGGGCATGTACTGGTTTCTCGTCATGCATAAGGATTTGGAGGCCAAGCGAGGGGACCTTGGGGTGGTCAAGGGTCGCAATATTGGAGCAGCGCCCTGGGTCGACATGGGGCTCCGCCGGCTTCTCATCGAGGCTGGCTTCGATCTCGATCGGGACCGCGTGAAGATCGCGCCGGTTCCGGGCGCATCCGGCCAAAGCGTCAACTTCGGTCTTACGGCGGCCAGAGCACTTGAGGATCGCAAGATCGATGGGTTCTGGGCCAATGGCATGGGTGCGGAGGTAGCCGTGCGACGTGGCGTCGGAACAGTCGTGCTCGATGTGCGCCGCGGTGATGGCCCGAAACCCTGTTTCAACTACACCATGGCCTCGATAGCGACGAGCGACGACCTGATCGAGCGCTTGCCGACAGCTGCGCCTGCTGCTGTTCGGGCGATTGCCGGGGCCCATGCCGCATTGAAAAAGGATGTTACGCTTGCGACCAACATCGGACGCAAGCTCTTTCCGCCGATGGAGGCGGAGTTTATTGCCGACCTGATCAGGCGCGATCTTCCCTATTACGACACCACGATTTCACGGAACTTCATTGCCGGAATGAATCAATTCGCGCGGGATGTCGGAATTCTGTCGGGCGACGCTCCTTACGAGAAGGTCGTTGCCATCGCCGCCTGAAGCCTTCGATGACTGTGATGGCGATTTTTCCACTTCGTGTTTTTGAGGCGTATGTCGAATGTTTCGCCTGATGGTTGCTGACGTGGATTCACCGTCGTATTTCGTGGCCACCGCCGCGGTCGAGCTCGGTTTCTTCAAGGAAGAGGGGATCGATATCGAGCTTGAGCTTGTTTACGGAGCGAGGAGCGGGCCCGAACGTCTGCGCGAAGGAACGCTGCACTTTTTCGGTGGTCCGGCCTATGCCGCAACCCGAGCGTTCCCGGCCTGGAAGGGCGCCAGGCTCCTGTGCGCGCTGGCTCAATACTCCTACTGGTTCATGGCCGTCCGCGCCGATCTCGATGTCAAACGCGGCGATATGAATGCCATCAAGGGGCTGCGGATCTCGTCATCGACGGCATTTCCCAATATGGCTCTTAGGCACATGTTGAACGAAGCGGGGATCGACCTCGAACGTGACAAGGTTCAGATCGTTCCGAGTCCAACCACCGGCAAAAACGAACTGTGGCGCGGACACGATGGTGTCGACGCGATCGAGCGAGGCGCGGATGCTTATTGGGGCAACGGCATGCGCGCCGCAATCGGCGAGAAACTCGGTGTTGCAAAAATCCACCTCGATCTGCGGCGAGGCGATGGCCCGCCGGGAGGGCGCTTGTATAATTTCGCGGCGCTGACAACGACCGATCAGTTCATCGACGAGCAGCCGCAGGTTGCCGCTGCCGCGGTGCGAGCAATCGTAAAGACACAAAGGGCATTCAAGGCGGATCCTTCTCTCGCCACAAAAGTGGGGACCCGGCTTTTTCCAGAGGAGGAGGCTTCGCTGATTGGCGATTTGGTGGCGCGAGATGCGCCTTTCTACGACGCAAACATTTCACCAGAAGCAGTCGAAGGCCTGAATAAATTCGCCATTGCAAACGGATTGATTTTGCAGCCGGTCCCCTACGACCGACTGGTGGCCCCTCCATTCATTCGTCAGCTCTGGAACGACTAAGACCGGCGGCTAGCATTCTAGCGCCAAATGCAGGAACTACCGCTCTCACCGTACTGATCCTTGTGCTTGCGGTGGCTTCTGACCCAAAGCGGACATAGGCGATTGGCGCCCAGCGGACTTTAAGATCGGGCGCGTGTAATCGCTTCTGCAATGAGTTGTTTAGCCTCTGTCGCATCACCCCATCGAAGGATTTTCACCCACTTGCCGGATTCCAGGTCCTTGTAGTGTTCGAAGAAGTGCTGGATTTGTTGCAGTGTGATCTCGGGCAGGTCTGTGTAATTTGAAATATGCGCATAGCGTTTCGTCAGTTTAGTTGACGGAACTGCAATCACTTTTTCATCTGCGCCTGCCTCGTCGTTCATTCTGAGCACCCCAATGGGGCGTACGTTGATAACTGCGCCGGGCACAATCGCCCGCGTATTCGCGATCAACACATCAATCGGATCGCCGTCCAGCGACAAGGTGTGTGGCACGAAGCCATAGTTTCCAGGGTACCGCATCGGCGTGTGCAGAAACCGATCAACGACTAGCGTTCCGGCGGCCTTATCCAGCTCATATTTGATTGGCTCGCCACCGATTGGCACTTCGATGATGACGTTGACGTCATCCGGCGGATTGTTTCCGATTTTGATCGCATCGATTCGCATGATGGGAGATTATCGAAACACGGCTATCACGCTACATATCCAACCCACAGCATTGTGGCGAGAGGGCGTGCTAGCGCGTGGAAGATAGCCCGCGCCAGCCTTCTAGTCTGCTTTTGCGGTCGCTATTGGGTGTAAAGCGGACATCGCTTTTTGCGCCGCACATCTCCTACCACTCAAACGGGGTCGCCATGCGAGCGGTCGCGATAAAGGAAGTTGGTTCCCTGAGCAAACGGATAGCGCGAAGTACCCCTGGGATCGTATGCCCTGGCATGCGCGACGGATAGGAAACGACACCACGGTTTTCCTTCACCGAAGCCTGGGCATGTACGCAGAACAGGCCATACGGTTGAGGAAGGTAGGGGCAGGATACTTTGCTTATTACGCCGTCCCTACCGGCACAGCAGGAGTCCGCCATCGCTTTCTCGGGTTCACCTGCGTTTGCGGGGAAACTTGAGGCAGCCCAAGCTACAGTTCCGGCGCCAGCTAGGATCAATCCGCCGACAACCAATCCGATCTTGCGCATGTCACGCCTCCTGTTCGCTTCAGTTCAACTCGGCTGCTCCTGCGGTAGCGCAGGCACCATACGTCCCCTCGGTATTTCCACGATGTCGCCTACGATCGATTTGGTATCGTTTGTAGCGTTGCTATTGGGGGTAAAGCGGACATGACCGGCCCCCATGATGGGACCAGGGTCCAACTCGATTTCGAAGCCTACGGTGTGGATACTCAGAATTTCACGCAGGCAATGCTCCGCTGCGTGGACCCGACGTGCTCGCGCTGTTGCCCCGCACCAACGGAGTGGCAAACCCAGCCAGACGGAGGTTGACCATGACAAGGTTTGCTATGCTGACGCTCGCATCGGCGATCCCGGCTTGATGTGCCTTGCTAACGTTAGAGACGGGGGTGTGCCGGCTTTAAAACGTGCCGGTTTACCTGCGGGTAAATGTTCGGTTTGCTGTCGCACCGCGTGGATGCGGGTGAAACCAAAGCAGCGCGAGCGCGAGAATTGCTGTGACGGCCAGCACAAGCATCAACATTTCAAATGACCCGTCACCGCCGTCAGGCGAAAAACCAAAGTGTCTCTCAATAGAATCCAGCACGGCCCCACTCCGCCAAAGTCCAATGAGGGGCCGCCGTCCGAAGGGAAGAGAGAACGGACGACGACCCCTGAAGATGGCGCTATGTGGATTGTTTGGGGACACCCTCAGCGCCAAGTGCATGCAAGTTGGCACGCATGCCTGATCAGTTCTGTGATCGCTGACACACTTTCGTCAGGCGGCTAAGGCGCCTAAAGCGTGAAATTGCCCGGGACTTCTTGTGACCCAACTATCAATGTCCGCTTTTGGCCCTTAGCAGACATGCGCTAGTGCGGAGCACATGTCCGCTTTCGGGGGTAACTCGTGCCGATGTCCGCTTTCGCGGTCGCTATTGGGAGTAAAGCGGACATAGGTTTTTGCACTCCGTCTGCTTATGAACCAAAGCGGACAAGCGCGGACATTGCGCGATCTCAGGGAAGCGCGTCGAGATAGACCACATCGGGATCAGCCCGCGACGTTCGCGAGGCCCGAGCCGGACTCGCGACACCAACGATACCAACTCGATGACGGGCGACATCCCCCTGATACAGCGGGATCGTATCGTGGCTGTGTTTTGAGGAGGACCAGGCATGAAGCGGCTTACGAGCTTGGCGGCCCTCGGGATCGCGACGGCCGCGAGCAGCAAAGAGCAAGGCTTTCGAGGTTCAACCTCTGTTTCAATTGAACCCATACTGAACATCAGGCCCAACATGAGCACGCAACCCTTCGTCATCGCCCCGAAGCATTACCCGCGTCCGTTCGAAGTCCTCGGCGAGATGATCGATCGACTGAAAGAGGACGTTCGTAGCTGGTACGAGCTACATCGACGCAACGGTGCGACCAATGTCGTCGTCTGGGCTATCTACCTTGAGCTGCTGTTGATGCTCGTCCTGCTCATTCTTTTGCCATTTGATACCGTGCAAGTGGGAGGCCGCTACCGCCTGATCAAGCCGCTCAATTTTACGATGTCGATGGCTATGTATCTCGCGACGGTAGTGATTTTTCTGGACTACCTCCGGGCATCGATGTGGTGGAAGAAGATCATCGGCTGGGGAGTCTCAATCTGCCTTTTGACCGCCATCACCTGCATCACGCTGCAAGCAGCGCGTGGTACGACCTCACACTTCAACAACAGCACGCCCTTCGACTCCGTCGTCTCCTCGGTGATGGACATAGTGGATCCTCTCAACGGCGTCTTTGTTTTTGTCCTGCTAATCTTCGCTCTACAGGGCAAGTACGATGTCTCGCGGTCATCTCAACTCGGGATCGCATTCGGGCTTTTCGTTTTCCTTGCAGGTTCCGCCATCGGGGGGGTGATGGTGGCGCACGGACAGAGTGTGGTGGGAGTTGCGCCTGAGGGTCCTGGGCTGCCGGTGGTCAATTGGAGCACTACGGGGGGCGATTTCAGGGTTGCGCACTTCTTGGGTATCCACGCATTACAAATTTTGCCGATAGCGGGCTGGCTTATCGACCGGCTGAAAGCTCTGCCCAGACGAGCAAAGCCGATGGCCTTTGTTGCCGTCTCCGCAGGGTACGTCGCGCTCATGGGATTTGTGTTCATGCAGGCCATGAACGGTTTACCGCTCGTGAGAATGTGAGGCTCAGGCGCCCACCGCGCTAGTTCGCGTACCGCGCCGTAATATCGCGAGCGATTTTCGCACCTTCGTCGAGATAGCGCCGTATGGCTAGATCGGCGGCGGGCGTGCAGGTCCGGTAGGTTTGCTGGAACCCCCGGTAACCACGATTGAAGCTTGCGATGATCTTGCGTCGTCGCTCGCCGCTCGGAGCCTCGGCATCGATGAGTGCCTGCATCTCATTGCGCCACTTCGCGCCGTCGTTGGCACCGCAGACCGCGCGCAGATAGTGCAAGGCGCCGAGGATTTCGCCCAGGCGCGCGAGATCACCGTCGAACGGCGCCGGCGCTTCGCTTTGGGCGCGGGCTGGCGCGGCAAGACAAAAGAAGATTGAGACTATGATGAGCAGCTTTTGCACGGGAATCCAGCCGATGTGGTTTGGAACATATGCGCCGGCCTGAAGCTAATCGCAAGGCGGGGCGGATCAGCGCGCCGCTGCCACCAGCGCAACGGCTGCTGCGACGATTTCGGCCAGGCCTTCGGTCGTCTTGTAGCCGGAAAGCTCAGCTGGATTGATCCAACGCGCGTCGTCGAGTTCGTGATTGAGGACCGGCTCGCCTTTGAGCCACCGCGAGGCAAAACTCAAAATGACAAAATGACGCTCGACCCGGCCATCCTTGTCGCGCATGATCGCTTCGCGGTGCCCGGCAAGCGCTACCGGTTCGATATCGAGCGTCGTCTCCTCATGCACCTCGCGAACAACTGCATCGGCAAGACGTTCGCCGACCTCAACGGCGCCGCCCGGCAATGTGTAAAGGTTGAGCGCCGGCTTGCGCGCGCGTCGCACGATCAGCACCCTGCCATCGCGGATGATGGCTGCGCTCACCGCCAGGAAGGGGCGTTGCGGATAGGTTCGCTCGTCAGCCACGCGCTCTATCGCTTCATCAGTTGATCGATGACCGCCTGCGGTGATGCTGCGCCCGTGACCTCTTCATCGCCGTTGATGATCCCGCCGGCGCGCGCGATCATCGGCTTCAGCCATCCGACGGCATTGCCCGCAAGCGCGGCGATTGTTTCCGGTTTCAGGTTGGAGTTCATCGCCGCCCGTGTCGCCTCTAGCACGACGGTCATCGTGGCGGCCAGCGTATCGAGACCGCTGCGCACGTTCGGGTCGGCCGTGTCGTAGGCGGCAATGGCGAGATCACGGGTCCGGGAGCGGGAGGCACGAAAATGCTCGCGATAGCTCATCGGTTCCCAGGACAGAAAGTCATCGCGAAATTCCGGGCAAGTCGCCAGCATGTCGAGCAGCATGACGGCCTCGTTGAAGCGGTTGAGGTAGTCGGTCGCGAGACCCGTCGCCGGGTTGATATTGGCATCCTCGAGCCGCAGGCCCACACCCAGATCGAGCGGCTCGTCAGGTGCTTGCGCCACGGCGGCGCAGTTCTGATATTTCATCGAGCCCCGTCCCTCGAAGCGGATCGGGCCGCAGTGTCACGATGCGGGGTTAAATTGCGCTTAAGCGCTCGATATTTAGGGTTTGTTTGATGTGCGGCCGCTATGCGGTGACGTCGGCGCCGGAAGCAATCCGGGCCTTGTTCGGGTACCCCGAGCAGCCCAATTTCCCGCCACGCTACAACGTTGCGCCGACGCAACCGATTGCGATCGTGAGACTGGTCGACGGCGAGCGTCAGTTTGCGCTGGTGCGGTGGGGACTGCTGCCATCCTGGGTAAAAGACCCGAAAAATTTCTCACTGCTGATCAATGCGAGGGGTGAATCGTTAACAGACAAGCCCGCGTTCAGCGCTGCGGTGAAACGGCGGCGTTGCCTCGTTCCGGCCGACGGCTTTTACGAATGGAAGACAAGCAGGACGGGCAAGCAACCCTATTTCGTGCGTGCGAAATCCGGCGGACCGCTCGCGTTTGCGGGTCTGTGGGAGACCTGGATGGGGCCGAACGGCGAAGAGCTTGAGACGGCGGCGATTGTGACAACGCGCGCTAACCGCACGCTGGGCGAAATCCATGACCGCATGCCGGTGATCGTTCCGCCCGAGGCCTTCAACTTGTGGCTCGACTGCGCCAACGTCGATGTCGAGACCGCGTTGACCTTGGTCGTGCCGGCACCGGACGCAATGCTTGAGGTTTACGAGGTCTCGACCGCCGTCAATCGCACGGCGAACGACAATCCCGTTTTGGTGGAGCGTTGGTCGCCGCCCGCCGAGCCCGAGCAAAAGCCCGTCCGGCAGAAACAGCCGGCCCGGCGCGCCAAGAAAGATGACGGACAAGGCGTGCTGTTCTAGAGCACCTTGCCCGGATTGAGGATGCCGTTTGGATCGAGCATGCGCTTGAGGCCGCGCATCAGCTCAAGCGCGACCGGATCCTTCACCTTCGGCAGGGAATCCCGCTTGAGCTTGCCAATGCCGTGCTCGGCAGAAATCGAGCCGTTGTATTTCAACACGATCTTGTTGACGGCATCGTTGATCTCGCCCCAGCGCGCGAGAAATTGCGCGCTGTCGGCGCCGATGGGCTGGCTGACATTGAAATGCACGTTGCCGTCGCCAAGGTGACCGAAAGGCACTGGCCGGCAGCCCGCAACGATAGCTTCTGCCGCGGCGGCTGCTTCTTCGAGGAATTGCGGCACCGATGCGACCGGGACCGACACGTCGGCCTTGATAGACCCGCCTTCAGGTTTCTGCGCTTCCGGAAGCACGTGACGCAGGTGCCAGAAGGCCTTTGCCTGATCGAGACTTGCGGCGATCGTTGCGTCCCGGACCAGCCCTTCGGCGCTCGCATCGGCAAGCAATTGCTCGACGCTGTCGCGCAGGCCGTCGCTGTGCTGAGACGAGACTTCCATCAGCACGTACCACGGATGCCTGGTCGCGAGCGGGTCGCGTGCGCCATGAGCGTGCTTGAGCGCAAACTCGATGACGTCGCGGACGATCAGCTCGAAGCTCGTCACCGTGCCGCCGACGCGGGCCTGCGCCTGGTTGAGCAATTTCACTGCGGCGGCCGGCGAGGGGACGCCGATGAAGGCCGTCTCAACCGCGCGCGGGCGCGGGAACAGCTTGACCACCGCAGCCGTGATGATGCCGAGGGTGCCTTCGGCGCCGACGAAGATGTGCCGCAGGTCGTACCCGGTGTTGTTCTTTTTCAGCTTCGACAGCAGGTTCATGATGCGGCCGTCAGCCAGGACCACCTCGATCCCCATCACCAGGTCGCGCGCGATGCCGTAGGCGACGGCTCCGGTCCCCCCGGCATTGGTGGAGAGATTGCCGCCGATCGTGCAGCTGCCTTCCGCGCCGAGCGAGAGCGGGAACAGCCGGTCGACCGCCGTCGCCGCGTCTTGCGCTTTTGCAAGTACGACGCCGGCTTCGCACGTCATCGTGTTTGACGCGGCGTCCACTTCGCGGACCTTGTCGAGGCGAGTGAGCGAAAGGATGAGCTCGCCGTCGAACGGGATTTGCCCGCCGACCAGTCCGGTGTTGCCGCCCTGCGGGACCAGCGGTGTCTTTGTTTCGTTTGCGAGCTTGAGGATCGCCTGCACCTCGGCGACCGAGCCGGGGCGCAACAACATTGACGACCGGCCACGATAGATACCTCGGCCTTCGATCAGATAAGGCTCAAGCGCGGCCGGGTCGGTGATCGCATATCTATCGCCGACGATGGCCGCGAAGCGCGGCAACAGGTCGGGCGAAGGCGCGCGGCGTAACTGCTCATTCATTCACTGATTGTCCTTATCGCGGCGCCGCAGCGCGGTTGAGGCGGTCGTTGATCGCCTCGCCGAGGCCGTCATGAGGCACCTTCATTACCGCGATGCGCTTCGCACCGGAAGCGTCCAGCGCCCGTAAATGCGAGAACAGGTTGGTAGCAGCCTCTATCAGGTCGCCGCGCGGCGACAAATTAAGCATCGGACCGGAGAAATTCGGGGCGCGCCCGAAGGCCAGCAGGGCCTCACCAGGCTCGGCGCCATCGGCCTCGAGGCGCAGCAATGCCTTCGGCGCATAGTGTGAAGCCAGCATACCCGGCCCAGGTGGCGCCTCTTCATCGGTCGAGGCCATCGCCAGCGGAGCACCAAGGACGCTTTCGATGGCTTCGCGAGGAAGCCCACCAGGCCGGAGCAGTGTCGGCTCGCCAGCGCAGGAGACGATTGTCGACTCGACGCCGACCTTGCACGGCCCGGCATCAACGATGAGATCGATCCGGCCGCGCAGGTCGGCGAGCACATGCGCGGCGCTTGTCGGCGAGACGTGGCCGGAGCGGTTAGCCGAGGGCGCGACGATCGGGCCGCCGACGGCGCCAAGCAATGCGCGTGCGACTGGATGCGCGGGCACGCGTAACGCGACGGTGTCGAGTCCGGCCAGCGCGAGATCAGCGATGCGACAGGCCGGCTGCTTCGCGAGCACGAGCGTGAGCGGCCCGGGCCAGAATGCGGCGGCCAGCTTTTTTGCGGCTTCCGTAAAGACACCGGCGGCGCGAGCGGCTTCGGCGCCGGCGACGTGCGCGATCAGCGGATTGAAAGCCGGTCGTCCCTTGGCCGCATAGAGGCGCGCAATGGCCTCGCCGTTAGCGGCATCGGCGCCGAGCCCGTAGACCGTCTCGGTCGGGAACGCGACCAGCCCGCCAGCCTTAAGGCAGCGTGCCGCGGCCTCGATCGTCTTGTCGTCGGCCGATAAAACGCGCGTTCCAGGCTCCGCAGTCATCACATCTCTCAAGCTTGCCTTTAAGGACGCCGGGGTTATAAGACCGGCCATCAGTCGGAGTGTAGCGCAGTCTGGTAGCGCACCACGTTCGGGACGTGGGGGTCGCAGGTTCAAATCCTGCCACTCCGACCACTACTTGCGCATCTCGATAGCACAACCCGCAATGAACACCATGTGTGCAGGCCGAAAGGTCGCAGCGTATATGGGTGGACTGAGCTTTCGTAATAGCGGTCCCAACTACTACAATCGTGGTTTCTTGCAGGCGAACGCGCAAGGGCGGTCCACGGGGGTATCGGCGATGAAGGCAATCTGCGCACTAACGCTTCTGACATTCGCGAGCATCTTAACCCAACCGGTGTCCGCGGCCGACTATCCGGAACGAAACATCATTGTCGTAGTGCCGTTTCCGCCCGGCGGCGCTTCCGACGTAACCGCGCGCCTCACCAGCAACAAGCTCAGTGAGCGGATCGGGAAGTCCGTGATTATCGAGAACCGCGCCGGCGCAAATGGTGGCATCGGGGCTGCCGGAGTGAAATCTGCTGCAGCGGACGGCTATACGCTGCTGATCGGGTCGATTGGCGTCTACGCCATCAATCCTGTTCTGTACAAGAATCTGAAATACGATCCGGTTAAGGATTTCGATCTTCTGTCGCTGCTGGTGCGCACTCCGAACGTGCTCGTGACGAATCCGAATTTTCCGGTCAACAGCGCGGCGGATCTGATTGCACATCTCAAGAAGAATCCGAACCAGGTGACGTTCGCGTCTTCCGGCATCGGTTCCTCCGATCATCTGACGGCTGCGTTGTTCTGGCAAAAGACCGGCACGACCGGGGTGCACGTGCCCTACAAGGGCGGTGGTCCCGCGATCAACGACTTGATCGGCGGTCACGCCAGCGTTTCGTTTCAAAACCTCGGTGCGGTCGCCCAGCACATCAAGGCGGGCAAACTAAAGGCACTGGCAGTGACCGGTGACAAGCGCGCTGCCGCTCTGCCGGACGTTCCGACCGCCACCGAAGCGGGCATTGCCGGTCTCGTCGTCTATTCTTGGCAGGCTGCGGCCGCGCCTAAGGGTTTACCGGCGGATGTACGGGCCAAACTTGAGTCCGAAATCGCGGCCGCGATCAATTCCCCCGATGTCAAAAAGCAATTCAATGACATCGGGTTCGATGTGGTCGCGAGCAATGGTGCTCAATTTGGCGAATTCCTGGCCGGCGAGACGCAGCGCTGGAAGACAGTAGTCGAGGCGGGGAACATCACCGCGGAGTAGGCTCGACGCAAAATATCAATCGAGGTCCAGCACAGCGTCGTAAAGGTTGTCCCTTGCGATGGTTTCGATCAGCTCCTGTGCGAGGGCCGCTTCGGTTTTCCCGCTGGCGGCAGCACGCTGTTGCAGCAGGGCGAGGGTGGCGCTGCTCAGCCTGACGGTCCGATCGTCGCTTTTGGGCCTGCCGCGGCGGCTTCCCGGCGGTCGCAGGCTGATCCTGGCTTGGCAACAGCGCACTTTCAGTGTGCCGATGTTGCACCCAAGCTTCTGAGCGATGTCGTCCGCTCTCATACCGCCCCGCTCAACCATCTCCGGGATGGTGGCGAGCACTGCCTTGGTCAGAATTTTGCGTCCCATAGCTACCGTCTCATTGGCCTTTCTGGCTCAACGGTTAGTCGCATCATTGGTCCGATTGGTTCGGATTGGATGATTAATTAACTTGGGTTCTGGATCGCCGCTGTGATGCACATCACCAAAGATCGGGTTGTGGATTGCCGTTGTGACGCACGTCACGGAACCTGTATGCACGCCCCTGCACGTCATGGAACCTGTAATGCACGCCGTGGAACATAGAGCGCGCTCATTACGATGACCTGTCGGGGGGATTTAAACTTTGTAATGTTTCGGGCGTGCCGGCTAAATATTGAAAACGTTGCGAAATCGGGAAAAATCTCCGGCAGACAGCGATGTTGTCGCGGCCTCCGGTGTGCATAATTCTCGGCAAGGTTCCGACGCCGAGGCTCTGTTGTCTGGTTCCTGCTGCGACTAGTTCGCAACGACCACGCGAGTCGACACAGGCGTTTGATTGTAGAGATATTTCACATCGTCTTCGATGAGCCGGATACAACCCGCGGACAGTTTGACCTGTCCTTCAAAACCGTGAATCCGGTAGTCGTCCTTGTCCAGGTAGAGGACGCGTGAGCCGAGCGCGGACTGCTTGGCGTCCGCCAACTCCTCCTTGCGCGCAACGTGGTAGAGGCCAGACAACGCATTGCATTCGGTTCCCACGCCGATGCTGTAGCGCAACGCGGAGAGATTGGGCCGCACGACGTAGAGAAAGGTCTGCGATTTGTCGACCACGATCGTGCCCTGGGGCTGATTGCTGCGGTAGTAAACCAGTTGGCGCAATCGTACGTAGTCTGACTTGACCTCTTCCGTTTCGGAACTCGAAGGGGCGCTTCGCTGCTTCGCCATGCTGACCACGTCATCAAGGCTGCGTGGCCAGAATGAGTAAAGGGCCGCGCCTGTGGCAAAAACAAGCATCACCCCGAGCGTGACGGTCGCGATGCGCGGCCAGTTTCGCGGCTCCTTCAACGGCGGTCTGTCGTGATACTCGTAGCGTTCCTGCACCGGTCGCCTTTGAGGCGCGGCGCGGCGTGCCGCGTCTCGTTCGACCTGCTGAATCGCCGATTCGAGCGCGGCCCGTTCCGCGTTCAGGTCGGTGTGGGACAACGTACGGTCGACGACGCGCAGCTTGTCGACCAGCGTTTGCCGGGCCCGCTGATAGAGTGCCTGACGGGTTTCGCGGGTGTTCGGGTTAAGAGTCGCAACCGCGCGACTGATCAGTGGAACATAGTCGACCATCGGTCCTCGTCGTGACCTCGCGAAGGCAACGCAATCAGGCTACCAGTTGAAGAACGTATCATTTCTTTCCATCCGTCTCGATCACAATCACCGGATCGGCGGGGCGTAAAGGATACCGCCTTTATTCCACAGCTGATTGATGCCGCGTGGAATGCCGAGCGGTGAGCCGACGCCGACGTTCCGCTCATATATTTCTCCATAGTTTCCGACTAGCCTGATGATACGCGCGGCCCAATCATTGGTCAGGTCCATTCGCTCGCCATAGTTACCTTCGATCCCAACGAGCCTTTTGACGTCCGGCTTTTCGGACTTGAGCGCCTCGTCGATATTTTTTGAGGTCACACCGAGCTCCTCGGCGTTGATCAACGCGAAGCTCACCCATTTCACGATGTTCAGCCATTCAATATCCGTCTGGCGCACCGCAGGGCCGAGGGGCTCCTTGGAGATAACATCCGGCAGGATGACGTGCTCAGACGGCTTTGACAGCAAAAGTCGAATTCCCCAGAGCGCCGATACGTCTGCCGTGAGCGCATTACATTGACCTGAGTCATAACCATTGATCGCCGCCTCAAGCGTCGGCGAGGCGATCACCTCGTACTTCATGTTATTGACCCGGAAATAGTCGGCGAGATTGAGCTCGGTCGTCGTTCCGGTCTGCACGCAGACTTTTACGCCGTTGAGGTCGAGCGCGGTTTCCTTGTTCATGGACTTGGGAATGAGGAATCCCTGCCCGTCGTAGTAGTTCGTCGCTGCAAAGATCAACCCGAGATCGACCTCCCTGGACATCGTCCACGTGGTGTTGCGCGACAGAACATCGACGTCGCCATTCCGAAGGGCTCCAAATCGGCGGCTGGCGTCCAGAGGAATGTATTTGACCTTGCTGGCATCGTTGAAGATGGCCGCGGCGATCGCCCGGCATGTGTCGACGTCAAACCCGCTCCAATTGCCGCTGCTGTCCCGAGCGGAAAACCCGTTCAGGCCCTCACTCACGCCGCAGTTGAGCACGCCGCGGTCCTTTACAGCCTTGAGAACCTGCGCATGCGCCGGGGTGACGACAGAAACCACCGCCAGCGCGGCGCTGCCCAGAAACGCCAGGAATTTGTGATGTCTCATTGCTGCCCCGAATTTCACGAAAGGGCATCGTAACGATTTAGCTTAGCAATGGAAGAGCTCGCAAACGCCGTCTCATGCTGCGCCGGCTTTTGCTTTTTTCCAGACATCGGCGAGCAGTGCGGGCACGATGGCATGAGCGGGGCACTGGTTCCAACCTTTTGCAAAGAACTCGATTCCCGCGTCGGGTTTTTGACGCCGTGCGCACTCGAGGCGAAGAACGACAAGCGTGCGTGCGCCAAGGTGCATGCCGCAAACGTGGCCCGCGTCGCGCGTCTCGCGAACAACCTGATTGGGCGCGCGCAACGTGGACGCAATTGCTTCCTGCGGGCTGAGTTTTTGGAGATTGTCACGTGCCCGCGCGAGCCGGCGCATTCTCTCGATCGTGTCGACGAGGTTGTGCATCGCGATTGCGGTGGCATGCGCGCACGATGTATCGCCGCGTGAGAGGGTGACGATCAGGTCTAGAGAGCGCTCGAGCTCGCCGCTGAGCTTTAATAGGTATGACTTTATCGGGCCGCCCGACACCCAGGTCTGCAGCGCGCACGCCGCGTCGTAGGACTCCTCGCTGGCTGCATAGTCACTGAAGAAGAGGCGGCCGACCATCTGCTGGACGATAATTTCGGGAGGGCGATTGGTGCTGCCGGTGCGGACGTAAGCCGCAAGCGCGCTGGTTTCCGGCGCAACGCGCTTGAGCAGGCCTTGCGTTTTGGCCAGCGCATTTTCAAGCTCCTTCTGGCGGTCCGAGCGCAGGCGATCCGCCCGATCGCGAAACGCCGGCCAGATATCGCCATCGGACTTCTGGAATACGGCCAATTTTGCAGCGATGGAGCGTTGCACCAGCCCTCCGAGTCCGGAGAGCGAGCGTTGCACGACACCGCTGGCATTGGCGGCGACGACCTCGTCCGGGTCGGAGAGCCAGGCGAGCCGAACAATGCCTGGAATAGTGATCCTCATTGCTCTGCCACGACGTTCCAGGGTGAAAAGCTGTTTTTGACGCCTTCGAGTGCCTGTCCGAGCTCCGGGAAATGCCTGAGCAGAACCGACTTCATCGAGTTGTTCTGAATCCAGTCCATTCCGAGCTCGGTGTAGATCTCCGGCCGGAAGTCGTCAGTGAAGAACCGGTCGCTCTTCAGGCGCCGTGACGCCATCAATATGAAAGCGCGGAAAGTGGTGTCGCTGAAGCCGAAGCCCTTGGGCGGATCTTCCGCCATCAGCCCGACCAGGAGGTCGACACGATCGACGTCCTTGTAGATTTCGCGCATCTTGTCGGCGATGTCCGGACTGCTGGTGATTTCCTCGAACGAGGTCACCCGCGTCTTGCCGAGCAGTTCGCGGAAACGGTTGTAGCGCGGCACGCCGCGCTCGCGGTCGCGCATGATATCGACAGCAGCCATATCCATGAGCGGGATGTTCGGGTCGCCACGCCGCGCGGCCTTTTTGAACTGGCGCAGGAAGTTCGGGTAATTCCGGATGCACAAGGCGCCCGGGTTTTGGATGCCGAGAGAGTAGAGCACATTGGCAAATCCGTGGTCTTTCATGAGTCCACGGGTCACCGGTCCCTGAACATCCACGAAGTTCAGGGTTATCGGTTTGCTTCCTTTCAGGGCTTTCGGTTTGTCTCCTTTGACCTTCAACGAATGAATTCGGACGGTGTCCGGAAGCAGCGGATGCATCCGATAAACTGCCGTGAACTCCTCGGTCATTGCGTAAGGTGCGCTATGTTGGTCGGTGGCCGAGCCTGGGATTCCCCGGGACACTTCATTGTCCTCGCCCAGCAATAAGTGCAGCCAGCGTTGGGGTGCTCCCGACCATTGAGCGGCCATGCCAAACTGAAGCACCGGATGCGCCAGGATTCCGGGGGTCCATTCGACGGTGTGGATTTTCGCAATCAGCGCGCCGTTGATTAGCCGCGCGTGCTGAAACAGCTCTTCGTCATTCCATTCCGGATAGGCTGACTTAAGGGCATCGCAAATCGCGTTGTGCTCGAACGCAAACAGGTTGTGCAGCACGGCCAATCCGATCCACCAGTTGTCGTTGAAGCCGGTGAAATCGACGCCCTTGCTGTCAGGATCTTCTGGCAACATCTCGCGGTCGCGGTCGCGGACGAGTCTGATTTTGCCGTCGTGCCTGGAGCGGATTTTCATCTGCGTGGCGTGATCGTGGCCGTAGAGCTGACCAGCATCCCACCAATGCGAATTGAAATTGCGGAACGTCGGTGCAGCCCCAAGCCAGGGCTCGCGTGTCGACTTGTCGCGGGCGGTCCGCTGAATGTGCATGCACCCATCAAACCTTTCCTTTTGCGGCCAGTCATCGCCCCGCGGCAGGGGAACCTTGAATTCGTTTCCTGATTGGGGTGGACCGTGGCTGAACCAGTTATGGATCTCGAACTGGATCCAGGCAGCCGCAAGGAGGTTGAGGGAAGAGGCGGCAATGAATTCGTGCCGCGCCAGCAGCTCGCGCGATATTACACGGGGGCTTGGCTCGAGCAGCGCCTCGTCAGTCTCGGGCACTGCTTCGGTCAAGGGAACATTGCGCCCGAAGCGCGTTCTCGCCATTCCCATGCGCGGATGCGCAAGGCAGTTGTATGAACCGTCGGCAGAGCGCCAGCGTTCGTAACCAGGTTTCCATTCGCCAGCGGAATCGACGCCGTAACCGGTATGGTGAAGATTGTGAGCGCGCAGCCTGTCGCGAAAGGCGGCAATATTGAATGCTCCGATCAGCGTCGGCAGCCGATCCCACCGTACGAAGAAATTGATGACGCGATAGGACGCGTCCAGAAGCCGCTGCAGCCCTGTCGGATGAAATTCGAAGCCGTCGTTTTCGCGCGACATCTGCCCCCCGGGAGGCAATCCGTTTTTGTTAAACCGTACCGCGCACTTAATGATACTGCGCTTCGTCTGAATGTGAAACCGGCCACATAGGGGCCGGTTTTAGAAATATGACGCCTGGATCTTATTCGTCGCGGCGATTAAACGCCTTACCGATCGCGTTGATACGCAAAGAACTCATGCCGCCGCGCTGATCCTTTTCCGAGCGCGACACCGCCTGATAGCAATTGACAATTCCGATGTCCCACATTCTCCCGGTGCGATTGTCGAGCATCATCTGGCGGCAGTCCTCACCGCGCGTCGGGACAATGATGAGGGAACCGGTGTATTGCTCGGTCACGGAAACCGGCGGTTTTGGGGCGGCCGCCTCCTGGCGCAGCGCGGTCCAGCCGCTCGGGTGCCAGTCCGTGGAATAGATGAGAATGGCGGTGCCGAAGGCAAGCCAGACGAGCAGCACATATGTGCGCGGAATATCGCGCAGCATCCAGCGGCGGCGGGACGACGTACGGGCGGCCATGGCGTGGGCGACCCTATGCCACCATCGTTAAGAGACCGTTCAGACTTGTTCGCCCGGGTTCGCCCGCGTAAGTTCGCGGCCTTTCTTGGGAAGGATGCAATTTATGAGACGTTTATTCACTTCCGTTCTTGCAGTGGTCCTAACGGCCGCCGGTTTCGTTCTCGGCCAGGACGCCGTCGCTGCCGACTATCCGACTCGACCCCCTCACATCATCGTCGGCTATCCGGCGGGCGGAACGACCGACATCCTGGCGAGAATTTTCGGCGACTGGTTGAGCAAGCGGCTTGGCCAGCAGTTCATCGTCGAGAACCGTCCGGGTGCCGGCAACAATCTCGCGACCGAAGCGGTCACAAAGGCCGCACCCGACGGCTATACCCTAATCCTTGTGAACCCTGCCAACGCAGTCAATGCTTCGCTCTACAAGAATCTCAATTTCGTCTTCCTGCGCGACATCGACCCGGTCGTCGGCCTCATCCGCGTGCCGAACGTCATGGAAGTGCATCCATCGGTGCCGGCAAAAACAGTCGCCGAGTTCATTGCCTACGTGAAAGCTAATCCTGACAAGGTGAACATTGCCTCCTCCGGCAACGGAACGTCCATCCATCTTTCCGGCGAGCTGTTCAAGATGATGACTGGAACCACGATGACCCACGTGCCGTACAAGGGCTCGGCGCCAATGCTCACTGACCTGCTCGGCGGGCAGGTGCAGGTCACTTTCGATAACCTGCCGTCCTCCATTGGCCACATCAAGGCCGGCAAACTGCGCGCGCTTGCAGTGACAACGGCACAACGTTCCGAGGAACTCCCCGACGTGCCAACCGTCGCCGAGACTGTGCCGGGTTTCGAAGCGAGCGCATTCTTCGGCCTCGGTGTGCCGAAGGGTACGCCGAAGGAAATTATCGACCTTCTCAACAAGGAAATAAACCTCGCGCTCAAGGACCCGGCGATCCTTGCCAAGTTGAAGGATCTCGGTGGCAAACCGATTCCCGGGTCCGCCGCTGATTTCGGAAAGCTTGTTGCCGAAGAAACGGCCAAATGGGAAAAGGTAGTTCACGCCGCGAATTTGTCGGTGAACTAGCCGACGGCGGATAGACATTATTGCGGCATATTGACATCGCAGGGCCCGCCATTGTGGGTGCCGGGTTTTTGTACATTCCGGACCGACGCGACAAGCCCTTGTGCAGGGCGGGCGACGCCGCGTACGCTTGGCGCTGGGTAACGAAACTAAGCACCCACAACAAATAGCAACAGCCCGCGTGATCAAGCGCAGGGCGTCTGGAGGGAAGCGCCATGAGAACAGCGACGAAAGTATTCGGCTTGAGTTTGGGGCTGGCTTTGGCCATTGCCGCGCCCGCAATGGCGGCTGAAATCAAGTTGATGACCGGGCCGCAAGGCGGGGTGTGGGTTCCGCTCGGCGGCCAGCTCAAAGATTTGTGGGAAAAGGCGGTTCCCGGACTGGCCGTGCAAGCGCTGCCGGGCGCCGGCATTGCCAATGTGCGCGGGATTGAGGAAGGCAAGACCGATGTCGGATTTGGCAATTCAATTTCCACTGTCGACGCGGTCGCCGGCAGGCCGCCGTTCACCAAGCCGCACGCGAACGTATGCAACATCGCTACGCTTTATCCGCAATTTTTCCAGGTCGTGGTGCGGGCCGATGCTGGCGTTAACACGGTGAAGGATCTCAAAGGCAAGTCGGTCGCCGCCCAGCCACGCGGCAATACCGCAGAGGAAATTACCAAGCAGATCTTTCAAGTGAACGGCATCACCTACAACGACCTCAAGATGAGCTTTGTGTCGTATACCGATGCTGTCGCTCAAGTGCAGGACGGCCACGCGGTCGCGTTCACGCTCGGCACCACAATCCCGTCCGGCGCTGTTATGGATCTCGCTTCGGCGCGCGACATTAAACTCCTCGACTTAGCCGATCAGCTCCCCGCGATGCGCAAGCTTAATCCCGGCTACACGTTGGTCACCATCCCCAAGGGGACCTATCCCAAGCAAGACAAGGACGTGCAGGTGATCGGCTACGCGACCCACATCGTTGCATCCTGCAAGCTGCCAGAGGATACGGTCTATGCCATGACCAAGACCATGGCGCAGAACGTTAGCCAGATGGCGTTGGTCAACAAGGCGATCGTCGGGCTGACGCCGAAAGGTATGGCGGAAGACATTGGCGTGCCGTTCCATAAGGGCGCGGCGAAGTTCTACAAAGAAGCCGGCATCGCCGTGCTGACTCAGTAACGAGATTGCCGGCCTTGCCCGCGGGGTATGGCCGGCAACTTTCGGCGTAGAGCCATGCAAATCTTAAAATTTGAGCTGAGTCACGCTGGTGTCATTCGCTTCGCGGTGACCGTGGTCGGCGTTGCGATGGTTCTTTACCATGGCTGGGTGATCGTTGCCGGATCGCCGGAGGCGATCATCTTCCGCGGCACGCATTTGATGTTTGCGCTTGTGCTGGCATTTCTGATCTACGGCAGCAAGGTCGGCGTGCACCGCGAAATCCCAAACGCATTTGACTATGGTTGGCTCATCGCCGGCGTTGCTTCGTTGCTTTATCTTTTCATTAATTACGAATACGTCATCACGCGAATCTACTACATCGACGATCTAACCTGGGCTGACATGTTTTTTGGTACGGTCCTGGTGGTGACCGTAACCGAGGCGACGCGGCGTGCCGTCGACCTGGCGCTGCCAGTCACTTCCATCCTGTTCCTGCTGTACGGCCTACTCATCGCGCAGCTTGAGCCGATGCGCATCCTCGACCAGCTTTACATGACCACAGAGGGCATTTTCGGTCAGGCGCTCGCGGTGTCGGCATCATTCGTGATTGTTTTCGTCGTGTTCGGCAGCTTTATGGAGAAAACCGGCGTCGGGCAATTGTTTATGGATTTCGCAATGGCATTGACCGGCCATAGCGCGGGCGGCCCGGGGAAGGTGTCGGTCATCTCCTCGAGTCTGTTCGGCACCATCTCCGGCAGCGCAGTTGCCAACGTTATGGTCGACGGTCCCATTTCAATCCCGCTGATGAAGCGTTCCGGCTTTCCACCGCATTTTGCCGCCGGCGTCGAGGCCACGGCCTCCACCGGCGGACAGATCATGCCGCCTATTATGGGCGCCGCCGCCTTCGTCATGGCTGAGTTTCTTGCAGTGCCTTACGGGCAGGTTGTGATCTGGGCGATCATCCCGGCGATCCTTTACTACGTGGCTTGTTTTGCTGCGGTTCATTTCGAGGCCAAGCGCCGCGGTATCCACGGCGTCCCGCGCGCCGAATTGCCGCGCCTACGCATCGTGGTAGCTGAGCGCGGACACCTGTTCATCCCGATCATAATTTTGCTGGTGGTGATGTACTCCGGCTACAGCTCGCCGCTTGCCGCACTTGTCGGCACGCTCGCCTGTTTCCCGGTGGCGGCGCTGCGCAAGTCGACCCGCGTGAATGTCACCTTGCACAACGTCGTCGATGCCATGGTGGAAGGCGCCAAGAATTCGCTCCCCGTTGCGCTGGCGTGCGCGTCCGCCGGCATAATGATTGGCATCGTGACGCTATCTGGCCTCGGCATCGTCTTCACCCAGTGGGTTGTCGCGCTCGCGCAGGACTATCTCTTCATCGCGCTCGTAATGACCATGCTTGCGGCCCTTGTTCTTGGCACCGGATTGCCGACGACTCCGTCCTATATTCTGCTGACTGCATTGCTGATCCCAGCAGTCCTAAAATTGGGCGTCATCGAGCCGGCGGCCCACATGTTCGCCTTCTATTTCTCGGTGCTGTCGGCAATCACGCCGCCGGTTGCACTCGCGGTATTCGCAGCGGCAGGACTCGCAAAAGCCGATATGTGGGATTCGGGCTGGGCGGCGATGAAAATCGGCGCCGCCGGATTCATCATTCCGTTCATGTTTGTCTATCAGCCGGCCTTGTTGATGATCGGCGACTGGCCGACGATCATCGTGAGTTTCGTGACCGCGAGCGTTGGGATTGCGCTGTTCGCGGGGGGGTTGCACGGCTATTTCCTGACAGCTGCCTCCTATTGGCAGCGCGCCTTGCTGGTGACGGGGGGTATTTGCCTTGTGTTCCCCGGCCTGTGGACTGACCTCGCCGGTGCCGCTATTGGAGCTTTCGTGATCGGTGCTCAGGCCGTGAGCCGCCGCGCCGCGCAACAGGAAGCCTGAATCGCCGCTCATGACCCGCAAGAAACGTCCCCAGGACCTGCGCAGCCATCGCTGGCTTGGTGTCAACGACCTACGCGCATTCGGGCATCGCGCGCGCCTGCGGCAGGGCGGCTTCGACGCCGCCGATTTTCGCGGCAAGCCGGTGATCGGCATCGTCAATACTTGGAGCGACATCAACTTCTGCCACACGCACCTGCGCGACCGTGCCGAGGACGTGAAGCGTGGCGTGCTGCAGGCGGGCGGATTTCCGATCGAGCTGCCGGCAATGTCATTGTCGGAGCCCTTCGTGAAGCCGTCGACGATGCTCTACCGCAATCTGCTGGCAATGGAGACCGAAGAGCTTCTGCGGAGCCACCCGATCGATGGCGCCGTGCTGATGGGCGGCTGCGACAAGACCACGCCGGCGCTGATCATGGGTGCGGTCAGCATGGGCCTGCCCGCGATCTATGTGCCTGCGGGCCCGCAGTTGCGTGGCAACTGGCGCGGCCAGGAACTGGGCTCGGGTTCCGATGCCTGGAAATACTGGGACGAGAAACGCGCAGGGCGTATCAGCGAAGCCGATTGGGCTGAGCTCGAGGGCGGCATCGCGCGCTCCTTCGGTACCTGCATGGTAATGGGCACCGCGGCAACGATGATGGCGATCGCCGAGGCACTGGGGCTCTCGCTGCCGGGGGCCTCGTCGATCCCTGCCGCCGATGCTGCGCATCCACGAATGTGCGCAGCTGCCGGGCGCCGCGTCGTCGAGCTGGTATGGGAAGATCTGACGCCGCAGAAAATTCTGACGGCGTCCGCTTTTGACAATGCCATCCGGGTACACATGGCGATGGGTGGCTCGACCAACGCCATCATCCATGTGGTGGCGATGGCGCGCCGCGCCGGGCTCAAGATGGATATGAAGCGTTTCGATGAAATCTCGCGCGAGATTCCGGTTCTCGCAAATGTGCGTCCGTCCGGAAAATTCCTGATGGAGGACTTCTTCTATGCCGGTGGGTTGCGCGCGTTGGTGGGTGAACTAAAGAGCGCGCTCGATCTGTCGTGCCTGACAGTGACCGGCAAGAGTATCGGCGAGAACATCGCCGGCGCCGAGGTCTACAAGCGGGACGTAATCCATCCGCTCAGCGACCCGGTGTCGCGCGAGGGTGCCACCGCGGTGCTGACCGGCAATCTGGCGCCGCGCGGCTGTGTCATGAAGCCGTCCGCGGCCGAAAAGCGGCTGCTCAAACACCGCGGCAAGGTGATCGCCTTTGAGGACTACAACCATATGGCGCGCGAGGTCGAACGCGACGACCTTGATGTGACGCCCGACCATATCCTCGTGCTTAAGAACGGCGGTCCAAAAGGGGGACCCGGCATGCCGGAGTGGGGCATGTTGCCGATCCCGAAAAAGCTCGTGAAACAGGGCGTGCGCGACATGCTGCGCATCTCAGATGCGCGCATGAGCGGCACCAGCTACGGCGCATGTATTCTGCACGTCGCGCCCGAGAGCTTTGTCGGCGGACCACTCGCTTTCGTTAAGACGGGCGACGAAATCGAGGTCGACGTGCCGGCGCGGCGGATCCACTTGCATGTGGCGGACGAGGAGATTGCTCGCCGCCGCGCCACCTGGACTCAGCCTGCACCGCGCTATCCGCGCGGCTACGGCGCGCTTTATTCGGAACATATCGGGCAAGCCGACGAAGGCTGCGATTTCGACTTTCTGGCGCCGCTAGGGACGGTGCCCGAGCCCGAAATTCACTGAGCCGTCGCTTGCAAGTGCATCCGAGGACACATGAGCGACGATATTCCCTTCGACAAAAATCTCGAGCTTGCGCCGGACGTGGTGGACGAGCCGGTGCCGGGCGTTCGGCGAGTCATGGCCAACAACCCGGGTCCGTTCACTTTCAAGGGAACCGTGAGCTATATCCTAGGCCGAGGGAAAGTTGCGATCGTCGATCCGGGCCCCGATGATCCGACGCATGTCGGAGCGCTACTCGATGCCGTCCGCGGCGAGACGGTGACCCATATCTTCGTCACCCATACCCACCGCGATCATTCACCGGCTGTGCCGACCATCAAGGCGGCGACGGGTGCGATGGTTTATGCCGAAGGCCCGCATCGTGCGGCGCGGCCCCTGCATATCGGCGAGCTCAATCCGCTCGATGCCAGCGCCGATCGCGATTTCCGTCCCGACATTGCGCTCAAGGACGGGGAGCACGTTAGCGGCGACGGCTGGACCGTCGAGGCCGTGGCAACGCCGGGGCACACGGCCAATCACATGGCCTATGCGGTCAAGGAGAAGAAACTCATGTTCGCCGGTGATCACGTGATGGCATGGGCGACCTCGATCGTGGCGCCACCGGACGGTGCCATGAGCGACTACATGGCCTCGTTGCACAAGCTCGCGCAGCGCAACGAGGCGGTCTATTTTCCGGGCCACGGACCTGCGATCACAGATGCACCGCGGTTCGTGAACTACTACATCCTGCATCGCAAGGCGCGTGAAGATTCGATCCTGCACCGCCTGTCAAAGGGCGCAACCGACATCCCAACCATAGTGCGCGCGATCTATATCGGCATCGATCCGCGCTTGACCGGCGCTGCCGGCCTCTCGGTACTCGCACATCTGGAGGATCTGGTCACGCGTGGCATTGTTGCAACCGACGGCCAGCCCGCGATTGATGGCGTCTACCGCTTGGCCGGCTGACGCTTGTCGGGTTGGCGGCCCTTCTGCGAAGGGGGTGTCTTCACCGGCTGCAGCTGGCGCGGTTCCGGCGTCGAAGTCACGACGTCGTCGATATCCTCGAGCAGGCTGCGAATACGTGTGGCATTGGCGCCCAGGTCGTGGGCGCCAAAACGCGAGGCCGAACGCACATCCACGCGCGTGCCTTGGCCAATTGGCGTTATCCGGATCACCACGTCGTCGCGGAATCCCATGATCGGGCTGCGCGCGGTCGCCTCGATCAGGCCGTCGCGACGCGCAAGCGTGGGCGCACGTGATTCACTGATCGCCCACTTACGTTTGGTCACGAGTGCGAGCGCGGCCTCAAAGGCCATTCGCGAGGGCACTTCGAGATCGAGCGGCGCAATATCGGGGTAGCCTGCGCGCTGCAACGCGGCAGTTGGGGCTCCGGGGTAGGCGATGCGATCGCGCGGACGCTGGCGCGCCAGCGCATCGAAACGCGGAGGGTTCGACGTATCGGTGCTGATGTCGGCAATCGCCGGCAGCCTCACCGCGCGCACTCCGAGATAGGCCGGGTACGCGAGCAGAGCGATGCTGATGAACAAGGCGAGCAACGCCCGTCCGAGCCCTGCGTAGCCCTGCCGCCAGATCACGACGAACGCGGCGAAGGCGACCAGGATCGCAATGCCGGCGAGAACCAGCGCCGCTCCGAAAGTTGCAAGCGCAGGCACGATCTCAAGAAGTTGCGAGCGCACGATGATGATCGAGAGTGTCGCCACCGCCAGCGCAAAAAAGGCAATGCGGGTCGCCCAGACAGCGGTCTTGGACATCGGCAGCTCATGCAAGGAACGACGCGACATGCCTATGATCCGCAGATTTGCTTGAGCGCCGACCATTCCGCAGGATCGAGGAAAGGTGAAGGCGCATGGGCGGCAGCCAGTTTATTAATTGCCGCGACGCGTGCCTTGGTTTCCGGATGATCCATCAGAATTTTCATGCCCGGCTCGGTGGCACCTCCGATCTTGTCGAGGATTACCGCGAGCGCACGTGCATCGCCTCCCGCCTTATTCATAAGCCCGGCGCCATATGCATCGGCGGCCGTTTCAGCCTCGCGTGTATAACTCGATTGCAGCACAGTTTTCGCCGCAATGACGACAGCGCCCCCGCCGACGAAGTCGCCAAGCAGCATACCGAACAAAAAAGACAGGCCCGCGCCCTGCAGCATGGCCTTGGTGCCGTCCCGGTGAGCGACGTGGCCGATTTCGTGAGCGATCACGCCGGCGAGCTCGTCGGCGTTGCTGGCCTTGTCGATCAGTCCGCGGAAAACATAGACCTGCCCGCCCGGCAACGCGATGGCATTGGCCTCGTCGCGCCGCACTACCTCGGTGCGCAAGGCGAACGGCAATGCGGCTGCTGCTTCGAGTCGGCGTACGATCTTTTCGAGAGCCGCGCGCCCTGGCGCCTCCGTTACGGTCTTCCCACAATCGAAGGACGCGCCCGAGCGGCGCGCGTCGAGCATGGTACGAATCTGCATGTCGACGGCGTTGCCCAGCTTGCGCTCGATAGCGACCGGCAAGAGCGGTGTCAGGCGCTCGGCAATCGCTGGCACGCCGAACCAGGCAACCACGAGCAGGGACGCGGTGGCGCCGATACTCCAGGCGATCACGCTCAGGCGCTGGCGGCGCTGTAGCGCGCCGGTGCGGTCGACGAGAGCAGCGCGCGCGTCGATCTCGTCGGCAAAGGACGTGTCGGAGATTTCCAGCCGTTCCAGAACGGTACTGTTAAGGCGTCCGAGGCGGAGGAGGTTATCTGGCGCGGACAGTTCCTCCAGCTCTTCATAGGGCCATTCGCTGAGCGCGTGACCGTCATGGTTGGAGATCTGAAGTCCGCCGGGCTTGAGAACGACGAGCACGTCATGCCGTGCGCTTGTCACGCCGTCGAAATAAACGGCCGCGCCGGATCCCACGGGAACGTCCATTAATAACTACCCACGTTGAGCGCATCGGCGAGACCTTCGCCGATCGCCGAGCTTGGTTGCCCGGTCGCCTTGACCCGCTCAAGTGCCGATAGACCGGACAATTGCAGCGATTCCATACCCAGCTGCCACAGCGACAATAGCACTGTCGCGCGATAGATAGTCGAATAGCCAAGCGCCGCAATTACATAGCCGGCCAAAGCCGCAAGTGTCGCTGCGATTTCGCCGGTAGTGCCCATTTTCCCGATGCTGGCCGCAGCGCCGATCAGAGCAAGCGCGACCGCCGCAACGATGCCCAACGCCATGCTGAACAGGATTGCGTAACCGACGAAGCGAGCATAGGCGCCGTATACATTACGCATGCGCAGACGTGACTGCACTTCAATTGTGCCAAAACGCAGCCCGGACGACCACCAGCGCAGAACGACGGCCTGGAATGCCGGATAAAGCAGGGCGGCCATGGTCACGCTGATTCCGCCCATCAACATGCCAACGACAATGGCGCCTCCGAGGTTGGGATTGCTGCCCTCAATCTTGCTCATCATGTCGTCGCCGCCTTGTGAGAGCACATCGGCAAGCGCAACCCAGTCAACAGTGTTGACGAAGACGATGATGGCGAACGCCAGCGGGCCAATCACGAGAATCCACAGCAGGAAACCGCGCAGCAGAAGCTGCAGAGCGGATGCCTCGAAGCGACCTGCGAGATCGCCATAGTAAGTGTGGCGCATCTTGTAGCGCTCCAGACTCGTGAGCTGAAACGGGTAGGCGAGTCCGAAGGTGACCGTGGTGACCACCCACCACGCCACCGCGCGGAAGGCGAATGCCCACGCGGAGCCTTGTTGATGAAAGCGCAGGCCGCGAAAAATCGTGCGTGTCAGCCGGTAGCGTCGCGCGCGGTAGATTGCATATTGGCCCAGGATTGCGAGAGCCGCAAAGCCGGCGATGCCCGACAATTTGCCGACCGTCCCGAGATCGAGGGCGGCTAGGAAAATTCCGGCATAGACCGGAATCAGGATGGCAATCGCGATGAGGAAACCAAGCAGGAGCTCGAGTGCCGTGCCCGTGTACTCAAGCGGCTCGCCGGCAATCTCCGTATTCGACCAGAGGAATCGGCGGACGTCGGTGGCGAGCCAAAAGCGGTAGATGCCGAGGGTGAGCATCAGCAGCGCCGCGCCTCGGATGAGCAGCCGCCAATAGGCTCGGCGCTGCCCGAGGAATCGCACGCCGCCGCCCGTGGCGATTCCGCCCCCATCAATGCTCATCGGCCAGCAGGGATAATGGCTGACACAAACCCACGCAATGTCGCGGGTCGTGGGCTTGGACGCCATGCGGAAAAGACAGCGCTCCAGGGGCGCCCAACCGGAATCGCATGCGATTCCGGCGCGGCTCTGCGGCACTTTGGACATGACAGGGAGTAAATCGCAGCTTTTGTGACGGCCATCACAGTCACGATTAACCATTATGCGGGACAACCATACCGCGAGGGTTAACAATTGCTTAATGTCTGCCGTGCGGGGGCAGAAACGCTGTCTGAATAGGACAGATTGGGCAATGAACACGGGGTATGGTGTGCGTTCGGCACTGCCGCGGAATGTGACGCCGCTAGGGCGCCTCGCGCAGGCCGCTGATCCCAAGACTCCATTTCAATTGGAGCTTTGGTCCAACGCTAATCTTGCGTCCGCTCGCGAGCAGGCGCCGGTTGCGCGGGCCCGCGTTGACTTCGGTGCCGAACTGGCCGCCGCAGGGTTCAACGAACTTGATCTGACGGTCAGCCCCCACGAAGAGGCCATCTGGTGCTACATGCGGCCGAACGGGCCGCCGAGCTTCACGCCGACACTGCTGCACGAACTGATATCGATGCGGCGGCTCCTGCAACGCCTGTTCGCCGGTCTGCGCCCAGGCGAAGCCGTGCCGGTGAAATATTTTGTCGGCGGCGCCCACATCCCAGGGATCTACAATCTCGGCGGCGATCTGAATTTTTTCATTAAAAGCATCCGCGCGCGCGATATCGATTCGCTGCGCAGCTACGCGCACGACTGCGTCGACGTCGCCTATCACATGATGATGGGATTCCATCTGCCGGTAATCACAATCGCGCTCGTGCAGGGCGATGCGCTGGGCGGCGGATTCGAAGGCGCTTTGTCGTTCAACGTGCTGGTCGCGGAGAAGCGGGCAAAGTTTGGTTTGCCGGAAATTCTGTTCAATCTGTTTCCTGGCATGGGCGCATTCAGTTTTCTGTCGCGCAAGCTGGACGTGACGCGCGCACACAAGATGATCCTCAGCGGTCGCGTTTTCAGCGCGCCGGAGCTTTACGAGCTGGGGCTTATCGATATCCTGGCCGAGGATGGCCGTGGGGAAGAGGCGGTTCGGGACTATATTGCGCACAATCGCCGTCACCAGGCCGTGCATCGTCGTGTGCGCGAGGTTGGCGTGCGCGTCAACCCGTTGTCGCTCGATGAATTGCGTGATGTGACCGACATCTGGGCCGAGCACGCGATGAAGCTTCAGGAGACGGACCTGCGCAATATGGAGCGGCTTGCCAGCGCGCAACTGCGCCGCGTACAACGCGCCAATTCGTAAGCTCGCTGCCGGTCGTCAGGCAGCTTCGGTGCGGCCCGAAAGCCGCCCTCGCAATGCCATGCGCACGCGCTCGAATTCCTCGCTCAGCTTCTTGAGGTGAGCTTCGCCACGAATTGCAAAGTCCTCGGGCGCAATGAGACGCCACCCCAGGCACATTTCGTAAATCCCGCGCGCGCCGATATTGGCTGCGGCGCTGCGCAAGGCGTGCAGCTGCTCGCGGAAAACCTTGAGGTCACCTGACGTGGCGGCTTCGGCAAGGACGTCGAGGGTCTCGCCGCCATCCTGGATGAATTGCATTGCCAGTTCGTCGACGAATTCCTTGCCGCCAAGCCGCTCGAGTGCATCGAGCGTCTGCGCATCGACAGCCGAAAGAGCGGTCGCGCGAAGGCGCGACCGCGCCGCAGGATAGCTGGCGATTTCGGCGCTGCTCGGCATTTCTTGGGCGGGCGTGCTTTGCTCGGGCACGAGTGTTGCGATGATCTCGAGCAACCGATTAGGCTCGATTGGCTTGGTAATGCAGGCGTCCATGCCTGCTTCCTCGCAGCGGTGCGCCACTTCTTCGGTCGCGTCCGCCGTAAGGGCCACGACCGGAACGTGCGGCCTGCCAAGTGCGGTGAAGCGGTAGAGCTTGGTCGCCTCTATGCCATTCATGACGGGCATGTTGACATCCATCAGCACGAGGTCGAATTCCTGCATCTCCAGCATGTCCAGAGCTGCTTCGCCGTTATCGACGAGTGTGACGCGATGGCCGGCGCGGTCGAGGATCTTGGCGATCACGATCTGGTTGGTGCGTTTGTCTTCGGCGACCAGGATCGAGAGCGACCGCTCCGCGGGAACAATTTTCACGCTGCGGGATTCTTCAGGTCGATCACCGGCCATGTTGCCGCGAGCAATGCGCAAGGCGGCTGTAAGCTTTGCCGGATCGACCGGTTCGATAAGTGTGGTGACGAAGCGACTGCGTGTGACAGGCCCCGGAAGCCCGTCAGCCCGCTCGTCGGTGACCAAGATCAGGGCGGGCGCGCATCCGAGGTTGTCACCCGCGATACGCCGGAATGCATCCTCGTCGGCGTTGGCGCTGGCTTGGTGAACGATTGCAATTGGTCGCCGCACACCGTCCGCACGCAGCGAAGCAAGCGCAGCTGCTGCCTCATCCATACTGGCGACAGCCTTGGCGATCGGCACGCAGCGACTCACGACCTTGTGGAGATCTTGATCTGCGCCAACCAGCACGATCGGTGTCGGAGGCACATGGAGCTGCGTCTGGTCCTGGGGTTGGGTCTTGAAGTCGATCTCGAACCAGAACGTGCTACCCTTGTCGGGCGTACTTTCAACGCCAATGGTGCCGCCCTGCAACTCGACAAGCTGCTTGGCAATGGCGAGACCAAGGCCCGTGCCGCCAAACCTATCGATGATCGTCTCATCGGCCTGTGTAAAGCGATCGAAGATATGGCTTTGGGCGTCGGCACTGATGCCGATGCCAGTGTCGATGACCTCAAAACGGAGCCGCACGCTGTCGGCACCCCATGCGACGGTATCGACCGCAATGTTCACATAGCCGCACTCGGTGAACTTGACGGCGTTGCCGGCGAGATTGGTAAGCACCTCCTCGAGGTGGTTCTTGTCGCCGACGAGAAGCTGCGGCGTCCGCGCTGTGCAATGGAAAGATAGCCCAACATTTTTGCGTTGTGCTTCAAGCGCTAGCATGCTGCGGATTTCGCTGAGCATGGAGACGAGGTCGAAGTCGGTCGCCTTGATCGCGATGCGGCCGGACTCGGCGCGCGAGAAATCGAGGATCGAGTTGATCAGTGCCAGCAGTTGGTGGCCCGACTTCCCGATGGTCTCGGACATCTCCTCCTGCTCGGTATTGAGCTTGGTTTTGCCCAAAAGATCGCTCAGGCCGATGATGGCGTTGAGGGGTGTGCGGAACTCGTGGCTTATACTTGCGAGGAAGGCGCTCTTTGCGCGATTTGCCTCCTCCGCCTGCCGCTTGGCCTGCGAGAGCTTACGAATCAGCGTCGAGACATAGAGCGGCAGCAGGATCAGCCCCGCCATCAAGCCGGCAGACAGCCCGCGGTGCTCGTGCCAGAACGGCGCGCTCACGATGGCGATTCCAAAGCCCACAACGCTGGTCGCAGTTGCCGCGAACAGATACTGCACTCCGAAGCGGAAACCGTTTCCAAAGATGGTCCAAAGGTAGATCGGGTAGAGCGGAGCGAATGCTTCGCCGCCGACATACATGCCATAGGAGAAGAGGCCGAGATCCGAGACCATGCCGATCAGGCGGCGGCCGACGGAAATGCCCGGCTGCCACAGCAGGTGGATGAACAGCGAGATTGAAACGATCTCGTAAAGCGCGAAATACACCCACTGCTCGCGCAACATCTGTGCGGCGTCGGCCCGGCCAAGCATCGCCGCGACGATCAGATACATGAAAGCCGTGCCGCTAAGCGCGAGGCGGTTGACCGTCAGTTCGTGTTCGGAATCAGGACGGTTGCGCAGCCGGCTTGCAATCCACGAAATGCGGCTGCGGATGCGCAGACCGGGCATCCGGCGCACGAAGGCTTTTCTGAGGAGGCCCGTGTTCATCGTCAGCCTCAAGCGCTGCGTGCCCGCGCGCGATTTTCCTGTACGAAAGCAATCAAATCTTCGGCGCTCATCGGGCCGGCGAAATAGAAGCCCTGGACCTCGTCGCAGCCTTCAGCACGGAGCATCGTCGTCTGCTGCACCGTCTCGACGCCTTCGGCGACGATCTCTAGGTCGAGGCTGTGCCCAAGGCTGATGATCGCGCGCACGATCGCTGCATCGCTCGGGTTGGTCGCCATGTCACGTACGAAGCACTGGTCGATTTTCAGGCGATCGACCGGGAAGTGCTTGACGTAAGCGAGTGTCGAATAGCGGGTACCAAAGTCGTCGATCGAGATCCCGACACCGAGCTCACGGAGTTGCTGGAGGTCCTTGGACACCGCATCGGTGTTGTGCATCACGATGCTTTCCGTGAGCTCGAGGTCGAGCAACCATGGATCGAGGCCGGTTTCGGCGAGAACTTTCGCCACCATCAGCGGCACGTTCTGCTTGAAGAACTGGATCGACGACAGGTTGACGCCAACGCGGGTCGGCGGATGACCGCGCTGCTGCCAGAGCCTTGCCTGCCGGCAGGCCTCACGCAGCGCCCATTCGTTGATCGGGATGATGAGGCCGTTTTCTTCCGCACGCGCCAGGAACTCGCTCGGGCCGATAAGGCCATGCCCCGGGCGTTGCCAGCGCAAGAGCGCCTCCGCGCCAGTGACGCGGCCGGTTCGCAGTGCGATTTGCGGCTGGTAGTGCAGAACAAACTGGTTCTTGTCGATCGCGGTCCGCAGATCGGAATCGAGTATCAGGCCTGCGCGTGCGCGCCGGTCCATGTCGGACGCGTAGAAGCGGAAAACCTTGCCGCCGTCGTGCTTTGCCCGGTACATCGCAAGATCACTGTTGCGCAACAGCTCCTGCACATCGGTGCCATCGGTCGGGTGCACGGTGATGCCGATGCTCGCGCTGAGCGTGACCTGCTCGCCCGCGTGCGACCAGGGCTTGTTGACCGATTCCAGAATGCGGTTGGCCATGTCGATTGCGTCTTCGTTGCGCGTGACACGGGTCTGCAGAACCGCGAACTCGTCGCCGCCGAGGCGGGCCACGGTGTCGGTGTCGCGCACGACCGAGCGCAACCGATTGCCCACCTCGACGAGGAACTGGTCGCCGACCTGATGACCTAGCCCATCGTTGATGTCCTTGAAGCCGTCGAGATCGATGAGGTGGAGTGCAAACGGGCTGTCGCCACGGCGGGTGCGCGCGATCTCTCGGCGCAAGCGATCGGACAGTAACGCGCGGTTCGCCAGATTTGTCAGCACGTCGTGGTGCGCCATATAGAACAGATGGTTCTCCGCCCGCTTACGATCGGTGATGTCGAGCGAGGATGTGAGCACGCCAACTACGGCGTTCGAGCAGTCCCGCAACGGAGTTTTTGTCGTGAGGAACACGCGCTTGGTACCGTTGCAGTCGATGATTTCCTCTTCAAAGCTGGGAAGCGCGGCTTGGGTGCTGATGACCTTGCGATCGAGGGTCTTGCTGCGCGCGGCATGATCCTCACCGAACACTGGACGCATGTCGAAGCCGACCGCCTCGGTGGGACCGATGCCGGCAAGCGAGGCCAGATACGCGTTCATAAACAGGACGTGCCCCTGGCTATCGGTCGCGCTGATCATGGCCGGAACGGTGTCGATGACCTGCGCCAGCCGCTCGCTCGAATCACGCAATGCTTCCTCGCGGGAACGCTCGGAATCCTTAAGCTCCTGCGCGAGGTTTTCGGCGCGTGCGGCGAGTTGAATCTGCTGCTTACGCAGCTTGAGGAGATTGCGTGCGCGGGTCACGAACTCCTGATGGTCGACCGGGCTGTTAAGGAAGTCGGTCGCTCCGGCCTCGAGCGCGCGCAACCGGAATTCGCGCTCCTCGTAGACGGTGATAACGATGACCGGGATCTCGCCGCAATGCGGCAGAGCGCGTAGACGCCAGATAAATTCTGCGCCGTCCATCGACGGCATTTTGAAATCGGTGACGACCAGGTCAGGCGTATTATGTTCAAGCCAAGCAAGGAGTTCGACCGGATTGCCAAAGCTGTGAACGGTCACGCCAGGATCGATTGAGCCGGCGAGTTTCGAGAAGATCTTCCGGTTAGTTTCTCGGTCGTCGAGAATTACAATCTGCACCATTGCGTCCCAGATCTGCTGCGGCCGGGAGCAAAAAACTGCTCCACCGGACAGCGGACCCTACGCAGTGGGTCATTAAGCGATTGGAGGGACATTGCCTCAACTTATAATAAAAAACTTCCTATTAACCGCGCGCGAGTGCTTGTTATGCGCGACTTTACGGATGCGCATCCGGGAATGTGCGTCGTTTAAAGCCGCGTCGCGTTAAAATCAGCGTGAAGTTGGCCGCCGGCACATAAGCTACGGACGCAAGCTTTCCGGGTATTCGCCGTGTGAGATCATCACCGTGATTTCGTCGGTGACGCCGCAGGTAAGATACTGGTGTCCGGATTTCCCGGACGCGGCGAGGGCGCCCACCAGCTCGGCGAAATCATCCGCCACCTGAGGGCGCAACGTCCACTCTAGGTCTTCGTGATTCAGTCGCATCCCTGTGTCGCGGCGGTTTGCCCGCATCCTGACGGTTATGGTCCTGCCGTCGGCGGGGTCGCAAAAATCACTGAGCGTCATGGCGCCGGAAGCGATCAGCATTTTGCGCAGAAAATCGCTGAGCGCATTCAATCCGGCAGCGTCACCCCAGAGCAAAACTGTGGGGCCGCCGTTGAGCGTCGGAGAATAAGCGGATCGCAGCCCCATGCGCTGCCGGCCTCCCACCGGATTTTCAACCTGTAGGCGAGTGGCCCCTTCCGAGGCCTTAAAAAATAAATTCAAATTGTATCGACTTCACTCCGCAGCTTGGGCTGTTGGCAGGCGGTAGTCCTTAAACTGCTGCCGTAGTGCAAGTTTCTGAATCTTGCCGGTTGCAGTGTGTGGAATCTCGTCGACGAAGACCACGTCGTCCGGAATCCACCACTTCGCAGTCTTGCCCTGCATGAAGCTGAGAATCTCCTCTTTGGTGGCGGTCTCGCCCTTCTTTAGGACGATTACGAGCAGCGGCCGTTCGTCCCATTTCGGATGCGAAACGCCGATCACCGCGGCTTCCGCGACTTTCGAATGGCCGACCGCGAGATTCTCCAGGTCGATCGAGGAGATCCATTCGCCGCCCGACTTGATCACGTCCTTGGCGCGGTCGGTAATCTGCATGTAGCCGTAACGGTCCATGGTGGCGACGTCGCCGGTGTCGAACCAGCCGTCTTTCTCGAACACAGTGTCGCCATCGATCTTGTAGTAGCTTCGCGCGACCGCCGGTCCGCGCACTTTCAGCCGGCCAAAGGTCTTGCCATCCCACGGAAGGTCCTTGCCGTTATCGTCGGTGATCTTCATCTCCACGCCAAAGGGTGGGTGGCCCTGCTTCATTTCGATGTCGAGCTTCGCTTCGCCAGTCAGCTCGGCATATTCTGGCTTCATCGTGCAAAGCGAGCCGAGTGGGCTCATCTCCGTCATGCCCCAGGCATGAACCACCTCGACGCCGTATTTGTCCTGGAAGGTCTGAGTCATCGCGCGCGGACAGGCCGAGCCACCGATCACAACGCGCTTGAGATAAGGCAGCTTGCCGCCGGTCTTGTCCAGGTCCTGCAACAGCATCAACCACACCGTCGGTACAGCTGCCGTGAACGTAACCTTGTACGTATTGAGCAATTCGTAGATCGATGCGCCGTCGAGCTTTGGTCCCGGCATGACCATCGAAGCGCCGACCATCGGTGTGGAAAACGCGAGCGACCAGCCATTGGCATGAAACAGCGGCACCACCGGCAGCACGACGTCGCGTGAGGACAGACCTTTGCAGTCCGGCATCGACGCCATGAAGGCGTGCAGCACATTCGAACGGTGCGAATAAAGTACACCTTTCGGATGTCCAGTCGTGCCCGATGTGTAGCACATACCGGCTGCAGTACTTTCGTCGAAACTTTTCCAGGTGAAGTCGCCATCGACTTCGCCGATCCAGTCTTCGTATGCGACCGCATTTTTCAATGTCGTCTTCGGCATGTGCGCTACATCTGTGAGGATGACGTAACGCTCGATTGTCGGCAGCTTGTCGGCAATCTTTTCGAGCAGCGGCACGAAAGTGAGGTCAGTCATCATCACGCGGTCGCCTGCGTGATTGATGATCCAGGCGATTTGCTCTGGAAACAGGCGCGGGTTGACGGTGTGATAGACGGCGCCGATTCCGAGGATGCCATACCACGCTTCCAGATGGCGCCAGGTGTTCCATGCAAGCGTCGCCACCCGGTCGCCGAGCTTAATGCCGTCCTTTTCGAGTCGCTGCGCAACCTTCAGCGCGCGGGCTCGGATTTCCGCATAGGTGGTAGTTTGAATCGGGCCTTCCACCGAGCGCGAGACGACCTTGCGCTCGCCATGGAACGTGGCGGCATGGTCGATGATGCGATGGCATAGCAATGGCCATTCCTGCATCAGGCCGTGCATGGCATTCCCTCCCGGTTATTCGTCTTTTGGGCCGGCGCCCTCGCCAGCCAGGCCTAAGGTTAGCCACCGGGCTGGGCGGTGCAACGGTTTCGTGAATGAGATATAGCCGGTTGGCGTTTTCGGTTGCACAGCGATCCTGTACAAATGCCTCAATCACAGTGGACATCCAGCGCATGCGGCTTTTGTTGGCGCTCCTGTGGCTGACTAGTGCCGGCAGCGGCATTGCCCTCGCCGAAGAGGTGCCTTTGCCTCGCCCACGACCGCCGCTTTGGATTGAGCCGCAGTCCTTCCGCGAGGCAGCTGGCCCTGATTTTAATTCTGCCGATGTCAGCAGCGAACTGACGGAGTGCGACAAGCGTATTCTGACGATTGCCGCTGTTGAGCCATTGCCGCGCCTGATTGGACCGGATGCGTGCGGCGGCAGCGACATGCTGCGGCTCGCGGCGGCGCTGCGTCCCGATGGCACGCGCATCGAAATAAAGCCGGCACCGGTGTTGCGCTGTGAGTTTGCCGAATCGGTCGCCGCCTGGCTGCGCGACGAAGTGGCGCCACGTATCGACAAACTGGGCGCCTCACTGCGTACGGTCGAGACCTACGACGATTTCGAGTGCCGCGGCCGCAATCGTGTCACTGGCGCGAAGCTGAGCGAGCATGGCAAGGGCAACGCAGTCGATCTGCGTTCGTTCGCGTTGGCGGATGGCCGCTCGATTGGGTTGACCGATATTTCGGTCGCGAAGGAGTTCCGCGAAGAGATCCGTGACAGCGCCTGCCATCGCTTTACGACAGTGCTCGGCCCCGGCGCCGATGCGCAGCATGAATCGCACATCCATCTCGATTTGATCGCGCGCAAGCAGGGCTATCGGATGTGCCAATGGGACGTGCGTGAGCCCGCTAAAACGGAAGTCGCCGCACAGGTCCCGCTGCCGCCGCCGCGTCCGGCGATGCCGGTCGCCCGATAAATCGTGGCGCTACCAGAAGCGGTAGTTCACACCAAGCCGCACGATGCTGGTCTTAAAGCTCACGCTCGTGTCAACGCCGCAGAAGGCCGCGCCGCACGTCGCGTTGCCGAGGTCAGCATAGAGATATTCGACCTTCGCCGACCAGGGGCCCAGGATTCCGTATTCAAGGCCCACGCCGGCGGTCCAGCCGGCCCGTGTGACCGTTGCGGTTCCGGCGCCAGCGCTCATCTGAACATCGCCGAAGGCACCGCCCGCGGTGACGTAGAACAACGCACGGTCGAAGGCGTAGCCCACGCGTCCGCGTGCCGTGCCGAACCAACTGGTCTGGATTGTGCAACCTGGCACGGCGCAGATTCCCGTTCCCGAACTGGTATTGTTCCGCATCCAGTTGCCGGCAGCATCGCCTTCAACGCCGAAGACCAAGCCCCAGTTCTGCAGATTGAAGCCGACGGTGCCGCCGAACAGGCCGCCGGCCGGCTCGGTTGAACCCGCCGTCACACCGCTGCTCCAATCGGATGTGCCCCAACCGTATCCGGCGTTGAGGCCGAGATAAAATCCGCTCCAGCTGAAGTAGGAGGGGGCAGGTTCGGCATATCGACCGCGCGGCATGTCTGCCGCGAATGACGGCAAGACCGATGCAAGGGCCAGGGCGCACGCACCCGCGGCAAGTGTGAAGCGTTTCATCGTGTCATCTCCTGGATGTCGTGCTTGGGCCGAGCGGGAGCCTTCGCGGACGCGATCTGCGCAAACGCAATCGTGACGCGACGGGCAACACACAAATTCGGTAGGCGAGTGCCGCCATCAGGCCAGATTCGTGGTTAACGAATCCTTGCCGGTCGGTACTATTTCGGACTGGGCTGCATTTCAGCCCGTACAGGACTGATGGCCCCAAGTAAAACGGCGCCCGAGCGGGCGCCGTTTTTGAAACCAGTTTCGATCAGCTCAGTTGCCGCGGAACGGATTGGCCGAGGCCACGCGTGGGTTCACCGGGGAATCGCCCTCCTTGGGCGCGAGCACCACGACGACCGTCCCCATCTTCACCCGCTTGTAGAGGTCGATGACGTCCTCGTTGGTCAGGCGGATGCAGCCCGAGGAGATCGCCTGGCCGATGTATTCCGGCTGGTTGGTGCCGTGAATGCGGTAGAGCGTGTCCTTGTTTCCGGTGAACAAATACATCGCGCGCGCGCCCATCGGGTTCTGCGGGCCAGGCCCAACAAAGTTGGGCACGTCCATGCGCCTCTTGATGTCTTCGGTCGGCGTCCAGGTCGGCCATTCCGTCATGCGCCCAACCTTAGCGACACCGGAAAATGTGAGTGCTTCCTCGCCCACTGTGACGCCGTAGCGGATCGCCTGGCCCTCAGGCAGCACGTAATAGAGATAGCGCGCGTCGGTATCGATGACGATCGTGCCGGGGCCTTCCTTGCGATGATACGCCACGATATGTCGCTTGTACGGTTCGGGGATCGATGCCTTTTCGTAAGGCGCAGCCGCCAACAATTTTCGGTCGCGCGGTGTGAGGTTCGCGTCCGACGCCGGCTCGATCGTGGACTGCATGCATCCACCGAGAACCAGGCCGCCCAGCAGAACGACCGCCAACCCCCTGATCGCCATTGTCTTCCTCGTTTTCCCGGTCGCCATTTCGGGCGCCCGCATCATGCTGCCTGAGTTGCAATTAACCGAAAAACCCATGCCGTTGCTATGCCTTCTGGCGGTTTTGTGATCACCTTCCTGTGGACCTGTTGCAGGAATGTCGCAGTGCACAATGCAGCGCTGCACAGAAAACGACATTGCCCCCAACAGCTTAAGGCCTAGTTTACCAACGGCGCGCCTATAATACGGACGCGGCTGGACGGCCGCAAATGTCACGAGACCATACGATTTGCCGCTCAATTCTGCCCCACTCATGCACCATGTTAGGGGCATGGGGACAAACGCGAGGAAGGACTGGAGTTCAGGACTATGGAAATGACCAAGGCAACGGAGCAGAAGCAAGACTCCGGACGCAAATACACAAACCTCGACAACCGTTACGGCAAGATCGGGATTTCGGCCGTTGCGGCGGCGATGTGCCACCAGGGTGGACAGCGCCAGACAACCGAAACTCATCTCGATCCGTACGATCGCGACTGACGTGTCGCGTGTGCCGGCTGCCTAGCCGGACGGCTTCAGTAGTTTACACCACACCGCCACGACGATTGTGTGCGCGGCCGCCGAAGCGGCTGCGCTGAAGCAGCATTTATGTCTTGCGCAATTCCGCATGATCGGGTCATGAGAGGTGATCCGACCGCGGCGCGATCGCGGAAGCGAATTGCGCGCAAGATGGTGGCTGCATGCTTTCGGTCTACGTCCCGCACGGCACGACGCTTGAGCGCATTGTGGTCGAGCCCGGCTCGCCACCTCCGGACAACGCGGTGTGGATCGACATGGTCACGCCGACCGTCCAGGAAGACAAAATAGTCGAGCAAATGCTCGGCATCGCCGTGCCGACCCGCGAAGAGATGCAGGAAATCGAGGTTTCCAGCCGTCTTTATGTTGAAAACGGCGCGCGCTACATGACTGCGACGCTGATGTGCCAGTCGGACACGCCGACACCGAAGACGACGGCGGTCACTTTTATTCTTTCCAGCCATCGTTTGGCGACCGTGCGCTACGACGACCCGCGGCCTTTCGCCATTGTCGAACATAAGCTTGCACGCACGTGTCCCCCGAAAGTATCCGGGGAGAGCGTGTTGATGGATTTGCTCGATGCCGTCATCGATCGCTCCGCCGATATCCTCGAGCGCATTGGCGCCGAGGTCGATCAGGTCTCGCATTCGATTTTCGAGCCGGAGGAGGAGGTCAAGCCACCTTCCTATAACGATGTGCTCAAGGCACTCGGCCGGAAGGGCGACCTTACCTCAAAGGTGCGCGAGAGCCAGGTGTCGATCGGACGTCTGCTCCTGTTCCTTGCCAACGAAGCCGATAGCATGAAATGGCCCAAGGACATGCGAGCACAATTGCAGTCGATGCAACGTGACGTCGGCTCCCTGTCGGATCACGCGACCTACCTGACCAACAAGATCACGTTCCTGCTCGATGCAATGCTGGGCGTGGTCAACATCCAGCAGAACAACATCATCAAGATCTTCTCGGTGGCGGCGGTCGTCTTTATGCCGCCGACGCTGATCGCCTCGATCTACGGCATGAATTTCAAGCACATGCCGGAGCTTGAGTGGGTTCCCGGCTACCCCTTCGCGCTGTTCCTGATGTTGCTGGCGGCCGTGCTCCCGTATCTGTATTTCAAGTGGCGGAAGTGGCTATAGCGCAAACCGCGCCGCACGCATTTTGGCGAAATCGGGCGTGACGGTCGCACTCACACGTGCTGGCCGCCATTGATGTGGATCTCGGCGCCGTTCACATAGGAACTCGTGTCGGTGCACAACACGTAGATGATCTTGGCGACCTCGTCGGTAGTGCCGAGCCGATGCATCGGGATCTGCTCAACGATTTTTTCCGTGCCCGGAGATAGGATCGCCGTGTCGATCTCACCGGGCGCAATAGCGTTGACACGGATTCCAAGCCGGCCGAAGTCGCTCGCCATCTCGCGTGTGAGTGCAGCGAGCGCGGCCTTCGACGTTGAGTAGGCTGCGCCGGCAAACGGATGCACGCGTGAGCCCGCAATCGACGTCACGTTCACCACTGATCCTTTAGCGGTTTTCAGTTCGTCGATCAGCCCACGAGCCAGCATGATCGGTGCGAAGAAATTGACCTGAAACACGTGGTGCCAATCGTCGTTGCTGGTGTCGATCGTCGATAGCCTCTTGCCGCCGTCCGCTTTCGGTGAAATGGCCGCATTGTTGACGAGTGCATGCAGTTCGTGCGTCTCGAGCCTGCGCTTGATTTCGGCGATCGCCTCACGCGTGTTGTCTTCGTCGGCGAGATCGACCTGAATGTGATCCTCGGGGCCTGCTTCCCAGGGGCAATTTTCCGGAAACGGGTGACGCGAGCAGGTGATGACGCGCCAGCCGGCGGCCGAAAACCGTTTCACCGTCGCATGTCCAATGCCGCGACTCGCTCCGGTCAGAAGCAGCGTGCGGCGCGGCTGGTTCGTCTGCGAGGTCGCCATGTCGTTCCTGGAATGGTTCTAGCGTAGCGATCGATCTATGATGCTAGCTCACGGGTAGAGCCGCGTCTTGCTCCATGGCGCACCGGTATGATCGCGCGTGAACGCGATGCGATCGTGGAGGCGAAATGGCCGCTCCTGCCAGAACTCGATCGAGAGCGGCACGATCCGGTAGCCCGACCAATTGGGCGGACGCGGCACCGCGCCGATAGCGTATTTTGCGGCATAGACCGCGACCGACTTCTCGAAGGCGAGCCGGCTCTCCAAAGGGGCTGACTGCTTGCTGGCCCAGGCCCCGATCTGGGCCTGCTTTGGGCGGGAGGCGAAATAGGCGTCGGCCTCGGCATCGGTCACCTGTTCCACGGTCCCGCGCACCCGCACCTGCCGGTTGGATGATTTCCAATAAAAAACCAGCGCCGCCTGGGGGTGGACTCCCAACTCCTGCCCTTTTTGGCTGTCCATATTGGTATAGAAGACGAATCCCCGCTCATCGGCGCCTTTCAGGAGGACCATCCGGGCATTCGGCAGGCCGTCGGCATCGACGGTAGCGAGGGTCATGGCGGTGGGATCACGGGGTTCTGAGGCGGTTGCGTCGGTCAGCCAGGCGGCAAACAGCCGCAAAGGCTCATCGGCTGCAGTGAAATCACCAGTCGTTAACCAACTCGGGTGTTCAATCGGTGTGGTGTCGGACATCTGCTGGGGTACTTCACGTGACTGGGACTAAGACCCGTCAAATCCGTGGCCTTTATAGTGGATGGGTGCGGCCGCGCCTATGGTGGAAGGTGGCTATTGCCGCGGCATTCGCAATTCCCCTCGGCGGATGCAGCCTGTCCGGCCAGCTGGATTCATTCTTTCCGTCTTCCAGCGACAAGTCAGAGCGCACCGGCACCGTTGCGTCATCGAACACCAAAGAGGAAGCGCAATTGCCACCGCCTGCCGATCTTGCTTATGCGCGAGCCGCTGCGAACGCCGTGCTGAGCCGCGGCGAGAAGGACTCGAGCATGCCGTGGGAAAATCCAAGCACCGGAACGCGCGGCACGGTCACGCCGATCGCCTCGGCCTATACGCAAGATGGACAGACCTGCCGCGATTTCCTAGCGAGCTTTGTCTCCGGCAGTTCGCAATCCTGGGTGCAGGGCGAAGCCTGCAAGCAGCAGGGCAACTGGCAGGTTCGCTCGTTCAAGCCCTGGAAGCGGTCATAGTCATACGCTTGCTGTCGGCGCGCGTTGCATCCGCGCTTGTGGAACCCCACATTGATATGATGAAACGCCGGCGTTCGGCCGGCGGGCAGGGGAATTTACGGGAGTTTGGATCAGATGCGCGACCCCTATGACATTCTGGGGGTTTCGAAGGGCGCGAGCGAAGGCGACATTAAGAGCGCCTATCGCGGGCTTGCGAAAAAATTGCATCCGGACGCCAACAAGCATGACCCGAAAGCGGCCTCGCGTTTTGCCGAACTCAACGCCGCCTACGAGATCGTGGGCGATGCCGACAAGCGCAAAGCGTTCGATCGTGGTGAGATCGACGCAGAAGGCAAGCCGCGTTTCCAGGGCTTCGAAGGTTTCCGCGCGCAACCGGGCGGCGGTTTTAATCCGGGTGGTGGCGCGCATTTCGAGAGTTTCAGTTTTGGTCCCGACGGGTTCCGGCGCTCAGGTGGTGGAGGCGGCGCTGGGTTCAGCGGCGGGATCGATGAACTTCTGCGTGGAATGTTTGGCGGCGCGGCTCGCGGCGGTGCGCGGCAGGGGAGCACGCCTTTCGAAGGCGAGGATTTCGGTGCTGGCACCGGTGCTGGGCAGGATCTGCACGCCTCGCTCACCATCACGCTCAACGACGCTGCAAATGGCACAAAGACTCGCGTCCATCTGCCGACCGGCAAGGACATCGAGGTCAAAATTCCGGCGGGCATTGCGAGTGGCCAGCAGATCCGGCTGAAAGGACAGGGCTGGCCGAGCGCGGGCGGACGGGCAGGCGATGCTTTGATCACCGTCAACGTCGCTCCACATCCGCTGTTCAAACCGGACGGCGACGACCTGCGGCTCGAGCTGCCGATCACCCTCTACGAGGCGACGCTCGGTGGCAAAGTCCGCGTTCCGACGCTCGACGGCGTGGTCGAATTGGCAATTCCCGCGGGGACGAATTCGGGCCGCACTTTTCGTCTCAAGGGCAAGGGGCTGAAAGCAAAAGGCGGCAGCGGAGACCTGCTCGCGACCGTGCGTATTGCTCTGCCCGAACGCACTGACGATGCGTTCAAGGAGATGATGAAATCCTGGCGCGACACGAAGCCTTACGACCCGCGCGGCGACATGGAATAAATCCCGCTAGGACCTCTTCGCGTCGTCTTTTTCCATCTGCTCGTAAGCGGCCTTCGCCACTTTCTCGAGCCTTTCGCGATCCGCTGGCCCGCTCACGACATAGGCAACCTTGCCGTCGGCCCAGTAGAAGGCAGCAGCGCGTTCGCCTGTCGTGTAGCGGAATGCGGTTGCCGGCGCGCTCGCCTTCGCGCAATAGATAGTAAACCGCTCGCCTGACGCGCCCTCATACATATAGAACGCAGCGGCGCCGGTCGGTCCCGGCAGCAGACGGCCGCCCACGAGTTTGAGGCCGATCGACTGCAGGTCCGGCACGCGCAGTTCTTCTCCGACGCGCTTCGAGAGCCACGTCGTCATGTGCTGACGCTCGTCGCCCGGCACTTCGACGGGATGGCGTACCTCGACGACGTAGAGCCTATGGGCGTCGAGCGCGCCGTTCGCGACGGAAATCGAGCCGGTGCGCGTGTTGACGGAGGCGCCATGGGCAAACCAGCCGCTTGCGCCGCCAGCAAGGAATGCGACAACCGCGGCGGCAGCCGCCCACGCAATGCGCGACTTTCCATTGGCGCGATCATTGCGGATGACTTGGTCGAGTGTGAGTCGTTCCGGCACTACTTCCTCGAGCACGGCGCCATAACGCGCGCGGATGCGCTCGGACTGCGCTCGCCAGGAAGCAACGGTTACGGCCTGTTCGGGATGCGCGGCAAGCCAGGCGGTGACGGCCTCCATACGGTCGGCCGGCAATTCGCCGTCGATATAGGCGTTTAGTTCATCCTCGGTCACGGGTGAATCGCGATCGATCATGGGTTCACCTTCTTTCTCATTTCACGCGGCGCAGCGCCGGGCGCCCGCCGTCGAGATAGGTCTTGATCTGTACGCGCGCACGCGCCAGACGCGACATGACGGTACCGATCGGAACGCCCTGCACCTCGGCGACCTCGCGGTAGCTCAGCCCCTCGAGCACCACGAGCAACAAGGCGTTACGCTGATCTTCGACCAGTGTTGCAAGCGCGCGTTCAATGTCGCGCCCGCCCGCTTCCGGACCGGCAAGGTCCGGGGCGTCGTCATCCTCAATCGGCGACAACACAGGCCGCCTGGCCAGTGAACGTAACCGGTTGCGGTTAAGGTTGGTCAGGATGGTGTACAGCCAGCTACGCACGTCGCCACCGTGAAACAGGTGCTCGGAACGCAACGCGCGCACGAGTGTGTCCTGCACGAGATCGTCGGCGATGTCTGCATCCCGCGTCAGCGCACGCGCATAGCGGCGCAGCGCAGGAATGGTTGTTTCGACGTTTTGCCGGAACGTGGGCAAACCGAGCCTCCGTTTGACTTTCGTTGCATGCTGACCAAGCGCCCCCCTGAGGGCCACTTGTCTGCCGCGCCTCCGACGTCGCAAGTCGGCTTTAGCCGACTTGCGCGTACTACGTAGCCGATATCGGATAAATCCGACATCGGCGCGGGTACGGATCAGTTGTCAGAAAAACCCCGCCGGTCCAATCATATTCCCAGAATCGAATTGAATTAACAGCACAATTCTGTCGCCGGTGCTTTGCTTGATGGCCCAAAACGCCTGTGCCATAGGAGGCCGACGGTGCTCACCGGCACTACGGGAAGGAACATGCCGGAAATCTCGGGCCTGATGCGCGGCAAGCGCGGGTTGATCATGGGCGTGGCCAATAACCGCTCGATCGCCTGGGGCATTGCGCGTGCCTGTCGCGACCATGGCGCCGACCTCGCGTTCACGTATCAGGGCGATGCGCTGCGGAAGCGGGTGGAACCGCTGGCCGAGGAAGTCGACGGAATCGTCGTCGGTCACTGCGATGTCACGGACGCCGCCTCCATGGACGCCGTTTTTGCGGCCGTGAAATCGGCCTGGGGTTCGCTGGATTTCCTGCTGCACGCCATTGCCTTCTCGGACAAGGATCAGCTCGACGGACGCTACGTCGATACGACGGAAGACAACTTCATCAAGACCATGGTCGTAAGCTGTTACTCGTTCACCGCGCTTGCCCAACGCGCGGAGAAGCTGATGACCAAGGGCGGCTCATTGCTGACCATGACCTATTACGGCGCCGAAAAGTGGATGCCGCACTACAACGTGATGGGGCTCGCCAAGGCGGCGCTGGAATCGTCGGTGCGGTATCTCGCCGCCGATCTCGGCGTCAAAAATATCCGCGTGAACGCAATATCGGCCGGCCCCCTCAAGACGCTTGCCGCGTCAGGCATCGGCGACTTCCGCTACATTCTGAAGTGGAACGAGTACAACACGCCCTTGCGACGCAACCTCACCTTGGAGGAGGTCGGCAAGGCCGGCGTCTACTTCCTCTCCGACATGTCGAGCGGCGTGACCGGTGAGATCCATCATGTCGACGCGGGGTACCATATCGTCGGCATCAAGCATCCCGATGCTCCAGACCTGACCGTCGGCAAGACCGACTGATGGGTCAGACCGCAAAGTCACGACCGGTCGTATTCTATATCCGCCACGGCGAAACCGACTGGAATGTGACCGGCCGCCTGCAGGGCCGGCATGACGTGCCACTCAACGCGCTCGGGCGCTCGCAGGCCATGCATTGCGGCGAGATTCTTCGGGAACTGTTCGCGCGCGGCGGGCGCAATGTGTCGGATCTGGACTTCGTTTCGAGCCCCCTCGGCCGTGCCCGCACCACCATGGAGCTGATACGTGCGCGGCTCGGGCTTGCCGCGGACGGCTATGGCATCGAGCCGCGGCTTGCGGAGATAGCCTTCGGCGAGTGGGAGGGCTTCACGATCGCGCAGCTGCATTCGCGCGATCCGCAGCGCATCGCTGCCCGTGAGCATGACAAATGGCATTTTGTTCCGCCTGGTGGCGAAAGCTACGAGGTGGTGTCGGCGCGCATGCGCGACTGGTACGAGGGGCTTGTGCGCGACACTGTCGCGGTCGCGCATGGCGGCACGGCGCGCGGGCTTCTTGCCTATCTTGGGATCGCGAAACCCGCCGCGGCTCCGCTCGCCGATATCGCGCAAGGCGTTGTCTACGTATTTGAAGGCGACCGGATGACGCGGTACGCCTGAACAGAAAAACAAAACGGCCGGGCGAGATGGCCCGGCCGTTCGTTGCGAAGCGGCGAAAATCGCGCCGCAAAATTCCGAATTAAGCCGCGATGCGATAGAAGATCTCGGACTTCTTCTGAGCGTCGTCCTTCTTCTTTTTCTTCTTCTTTGTTGCAGCGGAGAGATCGGTACCGAGCACGGTATTCTCGGACTTTTTCTCCATCTTGTCGTCTTTCTTCTTTTTCTTCTTCTTTGTTGCAGCGGAGAGATCGGTGCCGAGCACGGTATTCTCGGATTTCTTTTGAGCGTCGTCCTTCTTCTTTTTCTTCTTCTTTGTTGCAGCGGAGAGATCGGTGCCGAGCACAGTGTTCTCGGACTTCTTCTCCATCTTGTCGTCTTTCTTCTTTTTCTTCTTTTTGGTGGCGGCCGACAGGTCGTCGCTCTTTACGACGCCATTGACGGCCGGAGTCGCGAACGCCGGCAGGCTCACCGAAGTGAGGAAGCCGAGCGCGACGGCGATTGCAGTGATCTTGCGCATTGTGTCTGTCCTCTTGGATCGATCCACTAACTGGCTGGAGCGATGGTTTTTGATACCCAGCGCGGAATTCCGCGTTTCCCCCCAACCAATGGAAAAGATAATCGACGGGTACACCGTCCGCAATGTTAAAAATCGAAAAATCCCTTATTTTTCCGTAGCTTAACGGACGTTCAGCTTCCCATTAATCTTCGTTCAGCGAGGTGAATATCCATTCAGCGTCAGCGGAAAATTTGCAAATCTGTCCTACAGGATTTTCTGCGGCGCACACGGTTCGTCGCATGCGCGCTGCTTATTTGACCGCCGCAGAAGTGCGGGCTACCAAACCGCGCAACGCAGAACTCCATGTCATTCAATACTTTCGGTCATCTCTTCCGGTTCACCAGCTTCGGCGAAAGCCATGGAGCAGCGATCGGCTGCGTGGTCGATGGCTGCCCGCCCCGGATTCCGGTCACTATTGAGGACATACAGCGCGAGCTCGACCGCCGGCGACCGGGGCAATCGCGGTTTACGACGCAGCGGCAAGAACCGGACGCGGTCAGGATCATGTCCGGCGTTTTCACCGACGAAAAGACCGGCGAGCAGGTTACGACCGGGACACCGATCATGCTGATGATCGAGAATGTCGACCAGCGGTCGAAGGACTATTCCGAAATCAAGGACAAATATCGTCCGGGCCACGCCGGTTACACCTACGATGTCAAATACGGCATTCACGACTACCGCGGCGGTGGCCGGGCATCCGCGCGCGAGACGGCTGCGCGGGTCGCCGCCGGGGCCATCGCACGTAAGATCGTGCCTGGGCTGACTGTGCGCGGCGCACTCGTGCAGATGGGCCCGCATAAGGTCGACCGGTCGCGTTGGGACTGGAACGAAGTCGGCCAAAATCCGTTTTTCTGCCCCGACGCCAAGCAGGCGAAATTCTTCGAGGAATATCTCGATAGTGTCCGCAAGGCAGGCTCGTCCTGCGGCGCAGTCATCGAGATCGTGGCCGAAGGCGTTCCGGCGGGGCTTGGGGCACCGGTCTATGCCAAGCTTGACGGCGATCTAGCCTCCGCATTGATGGGGATCAACGCGGTCAAAGGCGTGGAAATTGGCGACGGATTTGCCACCGCAGCCATGAGCGGCGTCGAGAATGCCGACGAGATGCGCATGGGCAATGACGGCAAGCCGGTTTTCCTGTCGAACCATGCCGGAGGCATTCTTGGTGGAATTTCGACCGGTCAGGCCATCGTTGCGCGGTTCGTGGTCAAGCCGACGTCGTCGATCCTGACCCCGCGCAAGACGGTCGACCGCTATGGTCGCGATACGGACATCGTCACCAAGGGCCGGCACGATCCCTGTGTCGGCATCCGCGCCGTACCGATCGGCGAGGCTATGATGGCGTGCGTGCTGGCCGATCATTATCTGATGCATCGCGGGCAGGTCGGCGAGGGAGCGGCTTGGCCGTTCAAGCCCTGACGCCGACTTCGAGGTAAACCAGTGTCGGATAACCATCACCGCGTCGAAGTCGCGATCAAGGCCTTCGCCAAGGGCGAAATCGTCGTCGTGACCGACGACGATGACCGCGAAAATGAAGGCGATCTCTTCGTTGCGGCCTCTCACTGCACGCCCGATAAGATGGCCTTCATCATCCGAAACACCTCGGGAATTGTGTGCGCGCCGCTCGGTGCCGAGCAGGCACGTCGTCTGCACCTGGATCCGATGGTTGCGGAGAATGAGGCCCCGCTCGGCACGGCGTTTACGGTATCCGTCGATGTCCGCCACGGACTGACTACGGGAATTTCGGCCGAGGAGCGCTGCAACACGGTGCGGGCGCTGGCCAACGACAACAGCGGCGCGGCCGATTTCGTACGGCCCGGCCATGTGTTTCCGCTGGTTGCACGGCAGGGCGGGGTGCTGATGCGGTCCGGCCATACCGAGGCCTGTGTCGATCTCTGCCGCCTCGCCTCGTTGCCTTCAGTTGGCGTGTTGGCCGAATTGATGAACGACAACGGTTCGGTGATGCGGGGGCCGGAAGTTGCGGCCTTCGCCAAAAAACACGGCCTGGCGCAGCTCTCAATCGCAGATCTGATTGCCTACCGGCAAAGCCGCGACAAGCTCGTCGAGCGTGTTGGCGAATTCCAGGTTGCATCCGAGATCGGCACTCTTCAGGGATATGCATATGTCACGCCGTTCGACCGCGTGCATCATATGGCTTTCGTCTACGGCAATATCGCTGGCGGGAACGACATCCCGGCCAGGCTGCATCGTGCCGATGTGATCGGCGACGTCTTCGGTGGCGCAAAATCGATTCGGGCGTCTTTGGCGACTTTCAAGAAAGCCGGACGCGGCGTGATTGTGTACCTGCGTGATGGCACCGCGGGTGTTCCGGTCGCCGACATTCCGCATGGTGACACGGGGGCGGATGCGGCACGTTCGCAGCAGTGGCGCGAAATCGGCTTGGGTGCGCAAATCCTCAAGGATCTCGGCATTTCCTCGATCCGCCTGCTGGCGTCGAGTAAGCGCACTTATGTCGGATTGGGCGGTTTCGGGATCGAAATCGTGACAACAGAAACGCTGGAAAGCTGAGCCGCCGGCCTTTTTTTCGTCGGTGGCGCATGCCAGCATTCAGAGCATGAGGCGATGGTTTCGTAATCTCTCAGTTATTGCCGCCATCGCGGCGGCCGGCCTCGCGCTTGCGGCGTCGGCAGCGCCGACGCTGCCGAAGTTTGCCGACACGCGCGCGAGTGCCATTCCAGTCGACGTCGAGCTCGTGATTGCCGTCGACGTCTCCTATTCCATGGACCCTGACGAGCAAGCGCTACAGCGCGAAGGATACGTGCTGGCGCTGACATCGAAAGAATTCCTGCAAGCGCTGCGTCAAGGCGCGCACGGCAAAATCGCGGTCACCTATTTCGAATGGGCCGGACAAGCCGACCAGAAGATCGTGATGCCGTGGCGGCTGATCGACGGGCCGGAATCCGCCGACGCGGTTGCCGCCGAGATTTCGCGCGCTCCGTATCGCCGCGCATCACGGACTTCAATTTCAGGCGCGTTGCGTTTTGCCAAGCCGCTGTTCGACGACAGCGGCTACAAAGGGCTGCGGCGCGTGATCGATGTGTCCGGAGACGGGGCCAACAATGCCGGCCCGCTCGTTGAATTCACGCGCGACGACGTTCTCGCCGCCGGCATCACGATTAACGGCCTGCCGATCATGCTGAAGCGGCCCTATGCGGGTTCATTGGATATCGAAAATCTCGACGAATACTACGAGGACTGTGTGATCGGAGGGCCCGGTTCTTTCGTCATTCCGATCCGCGAGCGCGAGAAGTTCATAGAGGCAACCCGCACCAAGCTCGTGCTGGAAATCGCAGGCCGGCAACCTCAGTCGCGAATTGTGCCCGCTGCATCTCGGACGCGTGTGTCCTGCACCGTCGGCGAGAAGCTGTGGCAGGAGCGCTGGGGCGGCTATCAGTAGCTATCGGGTAAATTTCGCCACGATTTCCACGTGGTGCGAATAACGAAACTGATCGATCGGAGTGACGGAGGCGAGCTGGTATCCGGCACTGACCAGAATTTTCGCGTCACGTGCGAATGTATTGGCATCACAGGACACCGCCACGACCACCGGCACGGCGCTTTTGCCGAGCTCGCGCGCCTGCGCTTCAGCGCCTTGCCGCGGCGGATCGAATACCACCGCGTCGAAAATTTTCAGTTCAACGGCCATAAACGGACGCCGGAACAGATCGCGCGTCTGGGCATCGATCGGCTTCAGGCCGCTTGTCCTGCCGGCTGCCTGTTGCAAGGCTCTGACCGCGGCGGGCTCGCTGTCGGATGCCGCAACTTGCGCGTTTTCAGCCAAGCGCAGCGCAAAGGTGCCAATGCCGGTAAAAAGATCAGCGATGCGGCGAGCCTTGCCTGCATGCCCTGCCACGAGGCGCGCCAACGTTTCTTCGCCTTCGGCGGTCGCCTGGAGGAATGCGCCGGGGGGCAAAGGCACGTCGGCACGCGCGACGCGCAGTAATGGTTGTGTGCGTTGTGCCACCAGTTCGCCGTGACGCGTGAGGCGCGCGAGCCTGTGTGCCTCGGCGACTTTCGCAAGCGCGGCGAGCCGGTCGGCGGCGACCGCTCCTGATCCGCGTACATCGATATCGAGCCCGCTATCGGTTGCAGTGACCTGGATATCGAGCGGTTTTCCCGTGCCCTTGAGGGTTTCCGCGATCGCCCATGCGGCGCGCACGGCGCTGGCCAGTCCGGGTGCCAGAATGGGGCAATCGTCGATCGGGACGATATGGTGGGCGCGCGGAGCCGTGAACCCGACTTCCAGGACGTCGTGGGCTCCGCGCCGGGCATGAAACACCGCGCGCCGTCGGCCTGCACCGTGGGCGTCGATCAAATCTGCGAGCGGTGCAACAATCCCCGCTTGCGCCAGCGCATCTGCGACAAGCGAGCGTTTCCAAAGATGGTACTCGGCAAGTGACCAGTGTTGGAGCGCGCAGCCGCCGCAGGTGCCGAAATGCTTGCAGATCGGTTGGGCGCGCTCGTGGCTGGGTTTGTCGACATGCAAAAGGTGCCGTCGGTCGGGATGGCCGGCGACCTGCTTCACGGTGACGGTTTCACCGGGAAGCGTGTAGGGCACATAAACCGGGCCACCGGCCGTATCGGCAATGCCGTCGCCGCGATGACCAAGCCGCGAAATGATGAGCTGTTCAGTCACGCACAGCTCCAAGCAGGAATTCGACGTTTCCGTCTCCGCCGGTGATCGGCGATTCGATCGTTCCCAGGACACGCCAACCGAGGGTTGTGACAAATTTCTCGATCTCGGCGCAGACCGCGGCGTGCACGGCATGGTCGCGGACAATGCCCTTTTTCGACGCGGCGCGACCGGCCTCGAATTGCGGCTTGATCAGCGCAACAAGCCGTGCAGGTCCTTTGGTGAGCGCGAGCGCCGGCGGCAGCACGTTCCTGAGCGATATAAAGCTGACGTCGACGGTGACAAAATCCGGCGCTTCGTCGAGCAGGTGAGGGGACAGCGAGCGGATATCGGTTGTCTCGAGCAAAGTAATGTCGGGTCGCTGACGCAGGGATTCATGCAACTGGGCACGACCGACGTCTACGGCGTAGACACGCTGTGCCCCGCGCTCAAGCAAGAGCTGTGCAAACCCGCCGGTCGACGAACCGACATCCAGGCAGACACACCCTTTCGGGTCAAAGGCGAAATGGTCGAGAGCGGCCGCAAGCTTGACGCCGCCTCGCGACACGTATGGGTGCGCGGTGCTGGCACGAAGGACCGCATCGGCTCCCAATTCCTCGGATGCCTTTCGTACCGGCCGGTCATCTGCGAATACAAGCCCGGCTTCAATTGCGGCCTGGGCCTTGGCGCGGCTTTCGAATAATCCGCGCTCAACAAGCAGGCGATCAGCGCGCTGGCGCGGCGTGCTCACAGCGCGCCTCTTTCGGAGCTGTAAAGACTCGGATCAGGAACCATGGCTCGTTCACGGCAGTTAGCAGTTTTGAGCGGCAAGCGTTTCCCACGGCCGCATGTATTCAGAGCGAGGAGATTGAGTATGGCACGTAAATATTCAAGAAGCGCTTCAAGGGATGTCGAACGCGCGATGAAAAAACGCAAGAAAGGCACGCTGAGAAGCGGCCGCAGCGGCAAGAAGGTCAAGAGTCGCAAGCAGGCGATCGCGATCGGCCTGTCCGAGGCGCGGGCGAAAGGAAAGAAGGTGCCGCGGCGGAAGAGGAGGCTGTAAGGACTAGGCCAGTCGTACTGTTTCCTCAGCGGCGTCCTTGCCGAGTGCCTCGAAGACCTTCGCGACGATACCTTTTGCATCGAGCCCGGCCTGGGCATACATCGCGTTCGGGCTGTCCTGATCGATGAATTGATCGGGCAGCACCATGCAGCGCACGCGTAGGCCACGCTCGATCAGTCCGTGTTCGGCCAGGGCCTGCAGGACGTAGGCGCTGAATCCGCCGATGGCTCCTTCCTCGATCGTCACCAGGACCTCATGATTCCGCACGAGGCGCGCCAATAGTTCGAGGTCGAGCGGCTTGGCAAAGCGGGCGTCCGCCACCGTGGTCGACAGGCCGAGGGCCTTAAGCTCCTTGGCCGCCGCTAGGCATTCGCCGAGCCGGCCGCCATATGACAGGAGCGCCACTTTATGGCCTTCCTGCACGATACGCCCTTTCCCGATCTCAAGCGGCCTACCTTCGTCAGGCATCGGCACGCCGAGACCTTCGCCGCGCGGATAACGGACTGCCGAAGGACGATCATCGATCGCGGCCGCGGTTGCGACCATGTGCACGAGCTCGGCCTCGTCACCGGCCGCCATCAGCACAAAATTGGGCAGGCAGCCGAGATAGGCGACGTCAAAGGCTCCGGCGTGCGTCGGTCCGTCCGCACCGACAAGTCCCGCGCGATCTAGCGCAAACCGGACCGGCAGGCTTTGAATCGCGATGTCATGCACGACCTGATCATAGGCGCGCTGCAGGAAAGTCGAGTAGATCGCGGCGAAAGGCTTGAGTCCTTCCGTGGCAAGACCGCCCGCGAAGGTGACCGCGTGCTGCTCGGCGATGCCAACGTCGAAGCAGCGGTTCGGAAACTCTTTTTCAAAAAGGTCGAGTCCGGTGCCAGAGGGCATCGCCGCAGTTATTGCGACGATCTTGTCGTCCTTGCGTGCTTCCTTGATCAGACTCTGCGCGAAGACTTTCGTGTACTGTGGTGCGCCCGACTTCGACTTCACCTGCGCACCGGTTGCAATGTCAAACTTGACCACGCCGTGATACTTGTCGGCGGACGATTCCGCCGGCGCATAGCCTTTGCCCTTCTGCGTCACGACGTGCACGAGAATCGGTCCCGCTTCGGCATCACGCACGTTGCGCAGAACCGGAAGCAGGTGATCGAGGTTGTGACCGTCGATCGGGCCGACATAGTAGAAGCCAAGTTCCTCGAACAGCGTTCCGCCGGTCCAAAACCCGCGCGCATGCTCGACGCCGCGCGTGATGAATTCGTCGAGCCGCTTCGGCAGATGCGCGGTGAGCTGTTTGCCGACGTCGCGCAATTTCAAATATGTGCGCCCGGACAGGAGTCGCGAAAGGTAGGACGACATCGCACCGACTGGCGGCGCAATCGACATGTCGTTGTCGTTTAGAATGACGATCAGCCGCTCGTTGCGCGCGCCGGCGTTATTCATCGCCTCGTAGGCCATGCCGGCCGACATCGCGCCGTCGCCGATGACGGCAATCACGTTGTTGTTCTTGCCTTGGAAATCGCGGGCAACGGCCATGCCCAGCGCGGCCGAAATCGACGTAGACGAATGCGCGGCGCCGAACGGGTCGTATTCGCTTTCGGCGCGCTTGGTGAAACCGGAGAGACCGCCGCCTTGCCGCAGCGTGCGGATGCGGTCACGCCGGCCGGTGAGAATCTTGTGCGGATAGGCCTGGTGACCGACGTCCCAGATCAGTCTGTCGGTAGGGGTGTCAAACACATAGTGAAGTGCGACTGTCAGTTCGACGACGCCGAGCCCTGCACCGAGATGACCTCCGGTCCTGGCGACGGCGTCGATGGTCTCGTGGCGCAACTCGTCAGCGAGCTGCCTGAGTTGCTCAGGTGACAAATTCTTGAGATCGCTTGGCAGGTTGACGCGATCGAGCAACGGCGTCTTGGACACTTCGGACACGCACAACTCCGATTCATCGTTGAACGGCGGGAAAGCGGAAAGCCCCAGATTCCAGCCGCATGGCTTACACCACTTCTACCTCGCGGGGCAATTCGGCCTCTGGCCCATATTGCTTCAATCGACGTCGAGCGGTTCGCTGCCTGTGGGCTTTCCGCCGGTGTTTAGGGTTATTTTTTCAACCCGGGCCTCAGCTTGGCGGAGCAATTCCTCGCACCGTGTCTTCAAAGCCTCACCGCGCTCGTAAATGGCGACGGATTCCTCGAGCGGCACCTTGCCTTCTTCCAGGCGCTTGACAATCGATTCCAGCTCCTCGATCGCCCGCTCGAAAGGCATTTTCTTAACGTCGGCGTTGTTCTCGGCCATATCGTTGTCCGGCGCTTCTTTCGTCGTGCAATGTAATGAAGATAGCCCGGATTCTCTATCCGTGCATCAAGGCGGTAACGTGGGCCGCGACCGATCGCGAAAGCCCCTGCAAATCATAGCCGCCCTCGAGCAGGGACACGACGCGGCCCTTGGCGCTCGCGTTGGCCACTTCCATCAACTTCTTTGTGACCCAAGTGTAGTCTTCTTCCACGAGGTTAAGGTTCGCCAGCGGATCGCGTGTGTGCGCATCGAAGCCGGCTGAGATGATCAGGATGTCCGGTTTAAATTCGCGCAGACGCGGGAGAATGACGGTCTCAAACGCTTCCTTGAAGGCATTTCCGCCGTCGCCCGCCGACAGCGGAGCATTGACGATGGTGTTGAATTCGCCCCGCTCACCGACCGCGCCTGTGCCCGGGTAGAGCGGCATTTCGTGGGTCGAGCAGTACATCACGCTTTTGTCGGACCAGAAGATGTCCTGCGAACCGTTGCCGTGATGCACGTCGAAATCGACAATCGCCGCCCGCTCGACGCCGTGCGTTTTTTGCGCGTAGCGCGCCGCGATGGCTGCGTTATTGAAGAGGCAGAAGCCCATCGGGCGCGCGGTCTCGGTATGGTGTCCGGGCGGACGTGTCGCCACAAAGGCATTTGATGCCTTACCGGCCATAACTTCGTCGACGGCAAGTTTGGCTCCGCCGACCGCTCGCAAGGCCGCCTCGAAACTCCCCGGCGACATCGCGGTGTCGGCATCCAGACGCACGAGGCCCTCGGCCGGCGAAGCATCGCGGATCGCCTCGATGTAGTCCGGCGGGTGGCAGAACGCGATGATATCGAGAGGCCCGCGCGGCGCCTCTACGCGCGCCAGCGACTGAAATTTCTCATCCTCCAATACCTGCTCGATTGCGCGCAACCGGTCCGGCCGCTCGGGGTGACCCGCAGGCGTGATGTGGTTCAGACAGGCGGGGTGGCTGAGCAGGAGTGTGGACATTGCCTAGACTTAAACGCTCACATGCTCGGGTGGAAGTGCTTATCGCGATTTTGCATCCAGACTGACGCCGCTGGGCGGCCGGCTGCTGTCGGGCACGAAAAAGTCGATCTGCAAGGGCTGGCTCGGATCGACGCGATATTGGTCGAAATCCGTGACGCCTTCCGACGCAAGAAAAGTGTCGTCGATGAGAAAGTTCCCGGTGAAGCTCTTCGGTTTTTCGAAAATGCGGCACGCGGCTTCGGCCAGGATCTCGGGCTTGCGTGAACGCCGCATCATCGTGTCCCCGCCGAGCAGGTTCCGGATTGCGGCGGTCGCGATCGTCGTTCGCGGCCAGAGCGCATTCACCGCGACCTTGCCGCGCAATTCACCGGCGAGCCCAAGCACCACGAGGCTCATCCCGAATTTCGCCATCGAGTAGGCGGTGTGAGGCGCAAACCATTTCTCTGACATGTCCAGCGGCGGCGAAAGCATCAGGATATGCGGGTTTGCGGCGCGTGTGAGATACGGGATCGCGAATTTCGACACCATGAACGTCCCGCGCGCATTGATCTGCTGCATCAGGTCGTAACGACGCATGTCAGTCGCAGCTACAGACGTAAGTTGGATTGCGCTGGCGTTATTCACCACGATGTCGATGCTGCCGAACTTTTCAGCGGCTTCATCGATCGCGGCCTGCACTGCCGCCTCGTCTCGGACGTCAACGGCGAGTGGCAGCGCGCGGCCGCCGGCTTTGGCAACCTCAGCCGCCGCCGTGTGAATTGTGCCCTCAAGCTTTGGATGAGGTTCGACGGTCTTGGCGGCGAGCGCGATGTTGGCACCCTGGGACGCGGCTTTTAGCGCGATTGCGAGGCCGATGCCGCGCGAGCCGCCGGTGATGAACAGGGTCTTTCCCTTCAGCGACATCGCGTCCCTATCCTCATTCAGCGAGTGCCGCTTGGCCACCGTTGATGCTGTCACCGCCTTCGACGATTGTGCGCTCGAGGCCGCCTGCCTGAACAGCGATATTTTCGGCAAAAAAGCGCGCAAGCGCGCCGCGTGCAGTGTCATCGTCGGCGCGCAGGGAGGCCAACGCATCCTCGGCTAGCATGCAGCCTCCGGCCGCGTTGCCGAACATGCGCAGATAAGGTGTCGCACCGGCAAGGGCCGCGTCGGATGATTTCTCTGACAGCAGCCAGCGCGTGGACCGTTCGAGACTGTCGACTGCCTCGCCAAGCCGGCCCGCGGTCTCGCCCAGGATCGGCGCATTGCTTGCGCGCACGGCGTCAACGGTGCGGCGCAGCTCTTCGAGATAAAGCTCGATCGTCTTGCCACCTTCGAGCGGCAGCTTGCGCGCGACGAGATCAAGCGCCTGGATGCCGTTGGTGCCCTCGTAGATCGCTGCAATGCGCGCATCACGGAAATGCTGCGCCGCGCCCGTTTCTTCTATGTAACCCATGCCGCCATGCACCTGAACACCGAGCGAGGCGACCTCGATTCCGATGTCGGTCGAAAAAGCCTTGGCGACGGGCGTCAGCAGCGATGCGCGTTCGTGGGCTGCTTTGCGGGTGGCGTCGGTCTTCGCGTGCAAAGACCGGTCGATCGCAATGCCGGTCGCGTAACAAATTGCGCGTGCTGCCCCCGTTAGGCCGCGCATTGTGAGCAACATGCGCTTCACGTCGGGGTAGGCGATGATAGCGCCGGCGGCGCCTTGTTTGCGTTCACGAGCATAAGCAAGAGCCTGCTGCGTCGCGCGCTCCGCAATGCCGACGCCCTGCAGACCGACGGCCAGCCGCGCACGGTTCATCATCGTGAACATGCAGGCCATGCCTTTATTTTCTTCGCCGATGAGGAATCCCCTGGCGCCGCCATGGTCGCCATAGACCATGGTGCAGGTGGGCGAGGCATGGATGCCGAGCTTGTGTTCGACCGAGTGCGCCCGCACGTCATTGCGCGACCCATCCGGCATGATCTTCGGGATCAGGAAAAGTGAAATTCCCTTGGTGCCGGGCGGTGCGTCGGGCAGCCGTGCCAGCACGAAATGAATGATGTTGTCGGTAAGGTCGTGCTCGCCATAGGTGATGAATATTTTCGAGCCCCTAATTCGATAGGTGCCGTCGCCAGCGCGCTCGGCCTTGCTGCGCAGCGCGCCGACATCCGAGCCGGCCTGCGGCTCGGTAAGTTGCATCGTGCCCATCCATTCGCCACTGACGAGCTTGCCGAGGTATTGCTTTTTGAGGGCGTCGCTGCCGTACGCATGCAGCGCGTCGATCGCCGCCATCGTCAGCACTGGCCCGATGCCGAAGGCCATTGATGCCGAGTTCCACATCTCGATGCAGGCCGCGTTCAGCGCCTGCGGCAGGCCCTGGCCGCCCCAATCGGATGGCGCCGCAAGACCATTCCACCCGGCCGCAGCCCAATCCGTATAAGCCTCTTTCCACCCCGGCGGCGTTGTGACATTGCCGTCCTTGAACGGCGTTCCAAATTTGTCGCCGATTTGATTGAGCGGAGCGATGACGTCGGTAGCATAGCGACCGGCCTCAACAATGACGGAGTCGACGGTGTCTTCGTCGAGATCGCCGTAAATGCCTTCCGCCAGCGCGGCCTTCAGGCCGGCAGCGTGCTTGAGGGTAAATGCGATATCGGTGACCGGGGCACGGTAGGTCATGGCTGGCTAATCTAGTGGCGGGGCAGGGCGGGTCAACGCGCGCCACATATATAATATGCGGCCGGCGGACATTGATCGGTCGGGGCCGCACCGCTATGGTCCGGCCGCCGCGCACGAAGTCGCTTCGCCGCGGCTTTCCGGTACCTGTTGGGGCGTAGCCAAGTGGTAAGGCAGCGGATTTTGATTCCGCCATTCCCAGGTTCGAATCCTGGCGCCCCAGCCAAGCCTTTTCCGCGTCGCCATTCAGCGGCAGCGTGTAGCTCCGTGGACGTCAATCCATGCCCAGGAAGTGCAGCCACTCGCTGCCCATGTTGTCGTCGGTGACGATCTGTTTGCCGGCAGTGCGCGCCAGCAGGTCGGGACACGGCTCGATCGGGCGCTTCGCGGCCTGCGCTGCCTTTGAATCGAGGCTCTTCTCGAAACCCGAAAGCTCATCGAGCAACGCGCGGTCGGCCGCGCGGCGGGTATCGAACACGGCCGTGCCGTCGATGCGATAGGCTTCGAGCGTGCGGCGCCAGCGGCGGAAATCCCACGCAATCGGCGTGTCGGAAACCACCATGTGGTTTTTAAAGCGCGCGCCGTAGGGGAAAACGAGACAGCCGGTACGCTGCACGCGAGCTGAATCGGTCGTGTTGTAGAAGAAGACGCCACCGGAATTGAGATGCTGCCGCACAAGCTCGAGGAACTCCACCGACAGCAGGTTGGTCACGCTGGCGCGGAAGTGCCAGGTCGTGTTCGACACTACGGCGTCGAAGCGCTTCTCCGGATGGGCGCGCAGCCAGCGGCGGCCGTCGTCTTTGACGACCTTGACCTTCGGGTTGACCAAAACGGAAGCCACCTCGGGTTCTCTTTCGATCAATGACAGATAGCCGGGATTGATCTCAACCACTGTCAGCGAGGCGACCGCCGGGTTGCTGGCTATGACCTGCGCCCACGATCCAGATGAGAGGCCAATCATCAGAACGTCACGCGGTGCGGGATGAAAAAGGCTGAGCGCATAAGGGCGCACAATGCCATTGGTGTCGTTCTTCAGATCCGTGTTGAAGCGGCCGTCGTACATGCCGTGGCCGTAGACGGTGCCGTCCTCGGTCACCGTGATGATGCCGCTGCGGTTCTCGATGACGTGGACGAATTTCTGCGCTGAAGCGCCCTTCCATTGCAGGCTTTCCAGTACCCGGTCCGACAACTGCGGAACAACGCCGATTGCGGCAATGCCGATGATCGCCGCGAGGCCGAGGTGCCGCAGCTTTTCGCGACGCGGTGCGGCACATGCCGTCATCAGCATCAGTGCGCAGGCGACACCGGCAACCGCCAGCATGGATGCGATGGTGACTAGGCCAAAATGATCCATAAGCATGAAGCCGGTCAGCACCGAGCCGGCAGCGGAGCCGAGGATATTGGAGAGATAAAGCAGCGCGGTGCGCATCCCCGCGCGGTCATCGGCCACAATCGACAACTCGGCGAGATTGGGCAACACGGCGCCCCAGAAACAGGCAACGATGTAGACCATCAGCATGCCGACGCCGACGACACCGCGTTCGAGCGAGCCCAGATGAGCAAGGATCGGAAAAAAGACGAGACCGATCAGGCTGCCGAGCAGCAGGGTGTAAGCCAGCCGCCGCAGGGTTTGCGTCTGCGTTGCGGTCTTGCAGAGTTCGCCGGCCCGGCGCGAGCCGGATGCGATGCCGACCAGAAACGCGCTCAGCGTCACCGCGAAAGCGAAAGCGCTCGATCCGCTGGCGTAGGAAATCGTGCGGAAGAAAAAAATCTCGTACGACAGCGAAACGAACCCGCCGGCGGCGGCAAGCAACATGACCAACGCCAGCCCAAGCGAGGGTTTTCGGTTTCGCGCCATCGTTGCGGTCCGACGCAGCGCAGCGAACGAGCCGCCGTAGTGCTGAGCCGCCACTGCGCCTCCCGCAACGGCAAAGTTCATCGCCGCCGCGACGTAGATGGAGCCGCTCATGCCGAGGAAGGGGAACAGCAGCAGCGCGCTCACAATGCAGGCAGCGCCGGCTCCGAGCGTGTTGACGTAGTAGAGCAACCCAACGGCACTACCTATGTTGCCGGAGCGACGGGCAAGATAGCCGACCAGCACCGGCAGCGTGGCGCCCATCAAGAGCGTCGGCACAATGACCAGGGCGAGTGCCGCGATGGCGATCGCCGGCAAGCTTAGTCCGATCGTGAGGTCGCCGATCTTGTCGAACAGCGTCAGTGATGCCAGTCCGAACGCGCCGGTGATAATTTCGATGCCGGCCAGCAGCGGCAACAGCGGGATCGCCTGCCGTTTCGAAAGCCAGCCCCCGGCGAGGCTTCCGAAGCCGAGGCCAAGCATGAACGCGGTGACGACAATGGTCACCGATTCGATGTTGACGCCGAAGATGAGGAAAAGCGCGCGCTGCCAGGTGAGTTGATAGATCAACGCTGGAAAGCCGGAGAAGAAGAACAGCACGCACAGGATGCGCGTCTGCTGCGCAAGCCAAACGCTGCGCCGCGATCGACTCCCGGCCGTCAGTCCGAGGCTTGCCATGCGCCCTGCCCGCTGAAGCAAGCCGCATCCTAGGTAGAGAACCTTACTCAGCCGTGAACCTGGTAGATAAGCCCTTGATCCTAAACGACCCAATATTCTAGCTTTTTTCAGAATAATCATTGAGAAATTGGCGCTACACCAGCCAGCCTCGTCGTAGTCCTGCCGGGCGCCATGACAAACAAGTTCGGAATTTCCCAACCGGTGCGGCGTCGTGAAGACGGACGGCTTCTTACCGGAAAGGGATCGTTCGCCGACGACATCAATGTGCCCGGTCAGGCCCGTGCGGTCTTTCTTCGGTCCAGTCATGGCCACGGCTTGATCCGCGCCATTCATGCCGGTGAGGCGCGCAACGCGCCCGGGGTGCTTGCGGTGATGACCGGAGAAGACCTGCGCGCGGCAAGCGTCGGCTACATCCCGTATCTCCCGCTTGGCGGGTTCACGATGGATGCTCCCGTCGACACGCCGCGTCCCGCACTTGCCCAGGGTCGGGTGCGCCATGTCGGCGAGCCGGTCGTCATGGTCGTCGCGGAAACGGTCACGCAGGCAACCGATGCCTGCGAAAAAGTCCGGCTCGAAATTGATCCGCTGCCGGCCGTGACGGACGTCGAGCGTGCCGTCACGCAAGGTGCCCCGGCGCTGTGGCCGGACGCACCGGACAACATGGCGTCGATCTGGCGTTACGGCGATCGCGCTGCCGTGGAGCAGGCCTTCGCCCAGGCCGCGCATGTGACGAAGGTGAAGCTTGTCAACAACCGGGTCATCGCCAATCCAATCGAGCCACGCAGCTGCATCGGCTCCTACGATCCCGGCGACGCCAGCTTCACGCTGATTGCCCCCAGCCAGGGGGCGCACTTCTTCCACCGCGTCCTGTGCGAGCACGTCTTCCGCATGCCGCGGGACAAGATGCGGATTCGGACATCCGATGTCGGTGGCGCATTCGGATGCAAGGAGCAGCCTTATCCGGAAGACATTGCTGTGCTTCATGCGGCGAGGGCGCTCGGAAGACCGGTGAAGTGGTCGGGGACGCGCGCGGAGCATTTCCTCTCCGACAACCATGCACGCGACGCCGTCATCGAGGCCGCGCTCGCCCTTGACGCAAGCGGCAGATTCCTCGCCATCCAGGCAACACTTCTCGATGGCATCGGCGCTTACTGCTCGTGCCATGGCGCGCATATTTCCATACGCAATACGACCAACGGGCTTCCGTTGATGTATGACGTTCCGCTGCTGGACGTGGAGATCAGGCTGGTGCTGACCAACACCGCGCCGATCGGTCCCTATCGCGGCGCCGGACGCGAGCAGGCGTCCTACATCACTGAGCACCTGGTCGATCAGGCGGCGCGGGAGCTCGGCATCGATCCGGTCGATCTGCGCCGGCGCAATCTCATTCCGACCAAATCGATTCCCTACAAGTCGGCGTCCGGGCAAACCTATGACAGCGGCGATTTCGAAGGTTTGCTGGACAAGACGCTGGCGCTTGCCGACTGGAATGGATTCGACGCTCGGGCGCGTGCGTCGACTGAGCGCGGCCTCATCAGGGGCCGTGGATTGTCCTGTTTCGTCGAGTGCGTGGGCGCCTATCCGTTTGAAGGCGCGGACATCCGCTTCGACCCGGACGGGAGCGTGACCGTGGTCACCGCGACCCAATCGTCGGGGCAGGGGCACGAGACAAGTTTTGCGCAACTGGTTTCGGAGCGCCTTGGCGTCCCCTTCGACAAGGTGCGCATCAAGGAAAACGACAGTTCCGACCTGCCGAAAGGGCTGGCGAGTGTCGGTTCGCGATCGATGATCATGGCGGGTTCGGCAATCGCGATCGCCGGCGACGCGGTGATCGAGAAGGGACGATCGCTGGCGTCGCATGTTCTTGAGGTCAGCAAGGCCGATCTTGAATTCCGCGAGGGATCGTTTTGCGTGCGAGGCACCGATATTGCGATCGGGTTGCTCGACCTCGCCATGCGGGTGCGATCCTTGCGCGATCCGCCGCCGGATCTTCCCGTGACACTCGACTCGACCGGCGAGTACACGGCCCCCGGTCTTCATCATCCGAACGGTTCACACGTATGCGAAGTCGAGATCGACCCCGAAACCGGAAAGGTGGACGTCGTTGCATATTGTGCCGTCGACGACGTTGGAACCATCATCAATCCGCTTATCGTGCATGGGCAGATCCATGGTGGGGTCGCGCAGGGAATCGGACAGGTCCTGCTGGAACGGATTGCCTATGATGATGACGGGCAGCTGATCACGGGATCGCTGATGGACTATGGTTTGCCACGCGCAGACAATCTTCCGGCACTGAGCGTGGATTTTCACCCGACGCCCTCGACGAAGAATCCGATTGGCGTCAAGGGAACGGGCGAGTGCGGCGTCACGGGATCTATTCCGGCGGTACTGAACGCGGTCAACGACGCCCTCGCACGCGCTGGCGCCTCGACTTCAATGGGTTTGCCGGTGACGCCGGAAAAGATCTGGCATTGCCTGCGTGAGGTGACAGCTCAGAAAGCTAAGCGGCGAGCACCGGCGCCAAAGCGCACCGACACACCGTGAGTGCTTTCTTGAAAATTTCCTGTCACAGGGAAACGGGGACAGAGTGGAGCACTTTCCATACTAACCACCTGCAAAGCGCGGCGGTCGTTAACTGAGCTATTTCGTATCCCAGCCAGCTAATCCAGTCCCTTCAAGCAGTTATGCCGCGCATCGAAAAAGTTTTATGGTGGCCTTTTCGAAACGCGCGGGTAGTGCTGCAATATCTGTACTCGCCTTGAAAAAATCGGCCGCCAAAGGCCGTGTCAAAATTTGCCAGTAGGGAGAGACGCCATGGCGCACAATAAGCACGGACACATCACGCGGCGCGCATTGCTCAAGGCCGGCGCTGCACTTCCATTCGTCGGCGTCGGGGCGCCAAATGTGCTGTCGCAGCCGCTGCCGAAATCGCCGACCACTGTGCTGGACTTTCAGACAAATGCCGACGTTGCCAAGGCCGAGCAAGAAGGCCAGCTCGTCTTCTATTGCCACGAGAATGAGGCCGGTACCGCCGGCATCATGGAAGGCTTCAGCAAGGATTTTCCGAAGATTAAGACGAGCTATGTGCGCGCGCAGACCGGCGCGCTTTACAGCAAGATTTTGGCGGAGCGTCAGGCCGGCCGCTTCGACGTCGACGTGATTCAGCTCTCGGACTTGGCGCCGGCTTTCGATTTCCAGAAGAAGGGCGGCTACGAACGCTATGAGTCGCCGCAATCCGGTGCGTACAAGAAGGATCACCTGAGTTCGCCGAACGGCTACTTCTTTTGGACCGGCGTCGATCCAGCCGGCATCGCTTACAACATGGACAAGGTCTCCACCTCTGATGCGCCGAAAGGCTGGAAGGACATTCTTGATCCGCGCTGGAAGGGCAAGATCAGCTGCAAGATTTCGGCTTCCGGGCTGCAATTTGTGCAGTGGTACATGTTACGCAAACTCTACGGCGACGGATTCTGGAAGGAGTTCGCAAAGTTGCAGCCGCACGCTTTCGATTCGCGGGTGCAGTTGTTTGATCGGCTGTCGAAGGGCGACGATACAATTACCGCGATCGGCGAATATCCGGCGTATATCCTGTTCAAGAGTCGCGGCGCCAAGGTCGAGTTTGTCGCGCCGGCCGACGGTCTCGTGGCGACACCCCTTGTCGTCGGCGCCGTCAACAAAGCGCCACATCCGGAAGTCGCCAAGCTGTTCGTCGATTGGGCAATGTCGAAACGCGGGCAGGCCTGGTACCAGACCAATCCAAATCTCTACTATGCCTCGGTGCGAACCGACGCGCCGCCAATGCCGACCGGCGTCAGCCTGAACCAGTTCAAGCTGCTCTACCCGGAGGATTGGGACGAGTACGCCAAACAGAGCGCGACCTTCCTGAAGGAATGGAACGGCATGCTCGGGCTGTGAGCGCGGCCGGTTCATCTGCGGAGTCATTCTCCGCGCAGAAGATCGCCGGGTATGGGGTTGCCACCGTCGCCGCGGTACTCGTCCTTTACCCGGTTTTTTATCTGCTGCAGGCAGCCCTCGACGTCGGTGAGCCGCAGACGCGGCCGCCAACCGCTTACGGTTTCGACAATTTTGCGGCCCTGCTCAACTATCCGCAAATCATGCTCAACACACTGTCGGTGTCGTTCGCTGCGACACTGATGGCGCTCGTCATCGGCTTCATCATGGCGTGGATCCTCACGCGGACCAATGTGCCGGGCCGACGCGTCTTCGAGCAACTGATGGCGGTGCCTTTCTATCTCACGCCGCTGCTCGGCGCACTCGCATGGAGTATGCTGGGTTCGCCGGAATCGGGCTTCATCAACCAGTACTGGCGCGCGCTTGGCGGCAACGGGCACTTGATCGACATCAACACGCCTTACGGAATCGCCTGGGTGATGGCGCTGTTTGAAGGCTCGGTTGCCTTCGTGATGATTGGCGCGGTGATGAAGTCGATGGATCCCTCGCTCGAGGAGGCCTCGCAGGTCATCGGCGCGAGCCGGCTCCGCACGATGTTGCGTATCACGCTGCCACTCGTCATTCCCGGCGTGCTCGGCGCGGCGGTCTTTGTTTTTGCCGAGATGCTGGGTTCGTTCGCAGTCGCGCTCGTGCTCGGGACTCCAAACCGCTACTACGTCATCACCACCGCGATCTATCAATTGATTCAACAGTATCCGCCGCGCATTCAGGTCGCCGCGGCGATGGGGACGTCGCTGTTCGCGGTGATGTTCGTGATGATTTTCATCTACCGGCGCATCGTTACGTCGGGTAGCTATGTCACCATCACCGGCAAGGCGTTCCGGCCGGGGGTCGCCGACGTTGGACGGCTGCGTTACCTGCTGTTTGGCGTGTGCGTGCTTTATCTGGCGGCGTCGGTCGTCCTACCGATCGCCACATTGCTTTTTGCATCGGTCCAGAAGATCGCCGTCGCGTTTCCTGCTGCCGATAATTTCACCCTCAACAACTTCCGCGCTGCAATGTCGATGAACGCGGCCCGTTCCGCGTTGAGCAATAGCCTTATTCTCGCTTTCGCGACCGCAACGATCGGCATCGCGATGATGGGGCTTCTCGCCTGGCTGATCTATCGTTCCAGACTGCCGGGCGCTGGACTGATCGAATATGTCGTGATGTTCCCCCAGGCGGTGCCGCGGCTCGTCTTCGCGTTCGGGATGATGTGGGCTTGGCTGGTATTCCCGATCCCGATCTACGGCACGTTGTGGCTATTGTTGATCGCTTATCTGACAGTGTTTCTGCCGCTCGGCGTGCGTACGATCGCCGGCGTGATGCTGCAGATCGACAAGAGTCTCGACGAATGCGCACAGATGTGCGGCGCATCTTGGGCGTTCCGCATGCGTACCGTCAGCATCCCGCTGCTCGTGCCGGGCCTGGTTGCGGCCTGGTTGCTGCTGTTCATCGCCAGTGTCCGCGAGTTGGGCGCTTCCATTCTACTGATGGGGCCGCATTCCAAGGTGATCACGCCGTCCATCGTCGAATCCTGGTTTGGCACCGCTTCGGAGCTCACCGCGACGCTGGCGCTGATTCAGACTCTGGTGGTGGCGGTGGCGGTGGCCGTTCTCGTCATCGTGACACGCCGCATCAGCACTCATTCGGTGAACTAAATGACGCCGAAACCGCATATCGAAGTCGAAAACCTCGAGGTCAGTTTCGGCGCGGTGCCGGCAGTGCGCGGCGTCAGTTTCACCGTCATGCACGGCGAACAATTGACACTGCTCGGCCCATCGGGCTGCGGCAAAACCACGACCTTGCGCGCCATCGCCGGCCTCGAAAAGCCTGTTGCCGGCGAAATCCGTATCGACGGCGCGCCGATCTATTCCGCGTCGCGCAACACCAACGTTCCGGCCGAGAAACGCGGCATGTCGATGGTGTTCCAGTCCTACGCTATCTGGCCGCACATGAGCGTGTTCGATAACGTTGCCTATGGCCTGCGTGTGCGGCGCGAGGAGGGCGCAGTAGTCAAGGACAAGGTTATGCAGGCCCTCGCGCTCGTTCAGATGCAGGGTTTTGCCGATCGCCGCGCATCGCAACTGTCCGGCGGGCAGCAGCAACGGGTAGCGTTGGCGCGCGCCTTCGTTTTCCAGCCCTCGGTGCTGCTGTTCGACGAGCCTTTGTCCAATCTCGACGCCAAATTGCGCGCCGACATGCGCATCGAATTGCGCGAGTTGCAGCATCGACTTGGCATCACGTCTGTTTACGTGACCCACGACCTCGAAGAGGCGCTGGCGATGTCGGACCATATCGTGGTGATGCGTGACGGGCTGGTCGAGCAGACCGGTACTCCCGACGAAATCTACCGCCTGCCGCGCAGCGCTTTCGTCGCTGATTTCATCGGCTCGGCCAATTTGGTGCACGGGCGCAACCGCCGCGATTTGGCGAAGGATGGTCTGTTTGCGCTCGAGACGCCAGGCGGCCAGGTGATCTACGGCACCGCCTACGGACGTCCCGCGGGCGATGAGCTCGCCGTGTCGGTGCGTACTGTGCACTTGCAGATTTCGCCGCAGCGCCCCGGCGGCGAGCGCAACGTGTGGCGGGCGCGTGTCGACAAGACGGTGTTCCAGGGCGACTTCACACAGGTGCATGTCCTTTGGGGTGACCAGCCGCTCATCGCGCGCTGCGTGGCGCTCGATCCGTTGCCAACCGGGCAAGAGGTGTTCATCACTGTCGATCCGAAGCGGGTAGTGCTGCTTGGCGCGTGAGACGTCGCGCTAGCGATGCGGCTCGATCAGCTCGATCCTGTTGCCGAAAGGATCCTGCACGTGCCGGCGGTCGCACCCTTCAATCGGCTCGTCTTCTTCCTCGACCTTGTAGCCGGCGCGCCCGGCCTTTTCGACAATGTCACGCAGGCCATCGACGATGAACGCCGGGTGCGCCTTGCGGGCCGGGACGAAATTCTTGTCGACGCCGAGATGAACCGTCAGGGCGCCGTTTCTGAACCAGCACCCACCGCGCGGGGCAAGCTGCGCCGGCTTGGCGATTTCGGTGAGCCCCAGAACATCCTGATAAAAAGCCCGGGCTTCGCTCTCACGCCCAGCCGGCATTGCGATCAGGATGTGGTCGATTGCGCGAACCGGCATTTGCCGTCCTGATGTCTCGGCCGGCACTTTATCCCGGGCGACATAGGCCGGGCCAGTCTTGGACGGGCCCGTCCTTGGTTATCGACAGCGATTTGGGCCGGCTCACGCCGCCACTGTGGAATGCGAATGACCGCGCAAACGAAGGGCCAGGGCCACAAACGTAACGCCGAATATGATCGAGTAGATGGCGATGGCCCAGACCAAACCGATCGCGCCGGCTCCGGGTGCCACCAGCACCACGATCCCGAACAAGACCGATAAGAGCCCGCTGAAGATCAGCATCCACTCGTTGTCAATTTCCTTGCGCAATTGGATCGCGCCGATGATCTCGAAGATGCCGTGCACCAGTGCCCAAGCGCCGATGAACATCACCAGCAGGACTGCGGTGATGCCGGGCCACAGGAATGTCACGACGCCGGCACCGATGCCAAGGACGCCAACCACGATAAGCCACCAGGTCGGAACTGGCTTGGCGCTGCCGCTGAAGGCCGCGATCAGCGAGAGCACACCGTCGACCAATGCAAAGGCTCCGTAAAGCAGGACCAAGGTCACCAGGGTCAGGCCGGGCCAGGCGAATGCGAGAACACCAAAGAGGATGGCGGCGATCCCCCGCAACAGCAGCACCCACCAGCATTTGGCAAGCGCGTGCAGCACCGGGCGGTCGGGTAGTGGCATTGATGTCGTTGCCTGCATGACATTCATCTCCCAGCGAGGTTCGGCCTATAGGCCTTTGATTGAAAATCGATCGAACTCCTGAATCCTTCGGTTTTGGTACTGGTGCTGAAACTGGTACTGGCGCTGGTAATTCATCTGCGGCGCGCCGTATGTATTTTGAGGCGGTGCCTCCGCCCGCGCCGCCCGTGCCGCCGGGTGAACCCTCAATGTATCTTGAGGCACCGGTTTGGGTTGGGCATCGCGTATAGCCGGCAATGCCATGTCGGGCTCGGGCGCCGGCGCTATGGTGAGAATATTTGTCTTGTCAGAATGGAGAGCGGAGTCGGGTAAACCCGAGCGTTGACTGGTGGCTATCACGGGTGAATCGCTCTTCTCCAGTGCGGCATCGGCAACAAACAGCAGCGCAATCAGCGCCAAACCTGCCACTGCAAGAAAGCCGAGAGCCGGCATAGCGGTGCTCCGACCGCACGTCCCACGAAAAGTTACGCAAGTCTCAGCATGCCGGTCGAGTTGGACCATGGGCCTACCCGGCATTGCTGTCGGGAAGGCCTTGTATTTGCGGTCCTATTTCGGCGAGGAACCCATCCGTTTAGGCCAGGATGGACGATGAAAGGACAAAAACGGCTGAAACAGTGGCTGCTGCCACAAGCGAGAGGCGAAGGACAGTTTCTGGCAAGCGGAGGATCGTCGCGTTCCGCCAGACCGCGTTCCAGTCGAACCGATCGATCGCATTGTGGGCTGGGCTCCTGTTTTTGGGTACCAGCTTTCCGGCGACGAAAGGAATCTCATTACGCGTAAGCCCGATGTCCTTGAGCACGACGTCAGGCAGGCCATCCAGCGCGCGGCGCGTCCCGAGGACAAGCTGGCCGTAGTGCGAAGCTGCACCGGGAAGATGAACAACAACATTGGTCATTGCGGACTCCGTTCGTGGCGTATTGCTTGGTGCGTTCAATTTTTTGGCGTTCCGGGCTGGATGCGCCGATCGTATTCGTCGGCAAGCGCGTGCAGTGCGGCCGCGCCATCTCCCGAGAAGGATGGGCCGTGCATCAGCGCCAGCGTTCGCGGCGACACTTTTGCGAGCGCGCGGATTGTCGCTCCCATGCCGGGATTGAGCGCGGAGTAGCGGAATAGGTCTTCGGCGACGATCGCCGGTCCGACGACATCACTGTCGGTCAGCGCGGGACCATTGCCGAGCTGCGTGAACAGATCGCCGCACAACAGCGTGCCAGTCGATTCTTCGAATACCACACCGGCATCCCAGCCGTGCGGTGTATGCGGCGTGTCGAGGTAGCGGACTCTCTTGCCGCGGCCCAGGTCGATGATCTCGCCGTCCTGAAGTACGCGCGGTGTCCGGTCGGCAAAATCGTTGAGCGAGACCAGACAGCCGGTATTACCGTGCGCGGCCTGTGCATTCGGGGCATAGGCGAGCCATTCGTTCATCGCGCCGCATTCGTCGGCCTCGAAATGGCCATAAGCGATCCAGCGCAGGCGCTCAGGCGGGATGAGACGGTTCACGGCGTCCCGGTTCAACGGAAACATCTTCCGCAGGCCCGTATGAAACATGAGCGGCTCGTCCCCCAGGATCAGGAATTGATTGAAGGTGAAGCCGGCGGGCGGGGCGATTTCCGGCACAAAAGTCGAGAGCCGATAAATGCCATCGGCGATTTCCGCGATCTTGGTCTCCAAAGCTGCCTCCCAAGCATCTGATTTGAAGGTACAGCTATGTGTATCGAAATTTTTGGGACTTGTCAATATTGATTGCACATGCTAGTGCAATGAAATTATGGCACGGACCTATACCCTCAAGCGCAGGGCCGAGCAGCAGGCGGAAACGCGGCAGCGTATCGTCGAAGCGGCCGTTGATCTGCACGGTAGCGTTGGCCCCGCGCGCACGACTTTCAGTATGGTGGCTGAGCGCGCAGGTGTTCAGCGCCATACGCTCTATGCGCATTTTCCCGACGAGCGGAGTCTTCTGATGGCCTGCTCGGCGCTGGCCCTCGAGCGCGATCCGCTACCGGACCCCAAGCCGTGGCGAAATATCGAAGATCGACAAGAGCGGCTACGTGTCGGTCTCACCGCAATCTATGGCTGGTTTGAGCGCGGCGCCGAACTCGCTGCATGCATATTGCGCGACGCCGAAATACATCAGCCGGTGAGAGAAACTATCGCGTTGCGGATGGGGCCGACCATGGCTGCCTATTATGAGACGCTGGGCGAGAAGCTGAATGCCAAGCAGCGTGCCATGCTGGATTTGGCGCTGAGCTTTTATACGTGGCGGACACTCGTCCGCGATGGTGGCCTCACGCGGCGCGGTGCCGTGGAAGCCATGCTGCAAGCTATCGAGGGCGCAACGAAAAGCTGAACCGTTCGGTCAGCCGCCATCGCCGATAAGGCTATAGGGTGCCCAGAAGAGGGGGTGCGCATAGCTGAAAAGCGTGTTGCCCTTTTTGTCTACAAAGCCTTTTCCATCGATCAGCGCATTCATGGCCTGCTGCAACGCTGCCGCTCGCGTAAGCTTGGAATCCGCAGCCTGCCGACGAAACAAGTCGGACACCAATTCGCGCGCCGACTGCGAATGCACCGACCAATTGGTCACAAGAATGGCGCGGGTGCCGGCATAGAAGAAAGCGCGACCCAGGCCAGACGCAGCCTCGGCGCCGGCACCGGAGCCAGCACCGGTGTTGCATGCCGAGAGCACAACCCAGTCGGCATCGAGCTTCAGGGTAAGAATTTCCTCCATGGTCAGCAGACCATCACCTTCAACGGCCGCAACCTTCGGAGCCGTCAATGCCAATGCAGGTTGGGTCAAGCCGTTCAGGTCACCAGGAACCAGGCCGTGCGTCGCGAAGACGACCACTTTGAAGCCGGACAAATCGACCTTGCGTACGGCGCTCTCATTGGCCTCCTTGCCGAGATACAGAGTCTTGGCCGGATCCGCTTCGAGCGCCAGCGCGATCGAACGCAATTCGTCTGCAGTGTCCGGCAGGCGCGGCAGCAAAGCGAGTTCGGCACTGTCGACGCCTTGCGTCTGCGGGCTCGATCGCCGCTTCAGCGGCAGCCCGCGCGTGGTCACACCGTCTCCAGAAGCCACCGCCACCGGCTTGTCCTCCGCCTCATTTGCCTGCGTCTCGTTGAAATAGGGGTCGCCGAACGCGATGAGCTTGCCACGAGTGGCGGGGCCGGATGGGAGGGCCCGCAAGGTGCGCAGGGCCGCGGCCGAAGGCAGCATCGTCACCGCGTGAGTACGGGCCAACCACGGCACCTTGGCATAGCCGGCAAACGTAGGTCCTTGGTGCTCGACTTCGACGCGCGCGGTGGGTAGCAGCGACAGCGGCAGCAGGCCAAGAGCACCATTAGTGACCACGACGAGACTTTTCGCCGGTTTCCAGCCTTGCTCGACCGGTTTCAGCAATTGGGTGTAAAGCTCGTAACCGAGAATGACATCAAAGGCAGGAATGTCGGAGATCATGGCTGCCTGCGGATCGAGCGCTTCGCGCAGCCGCCTGACTTTCGCTTCAAGTTCGGTCGCGGTGGCGGGCACCGCTGCAAAGGCGACCGGACCGTTTTTCGGGACAGCCCACACGAAGCTTACGTCGCGCCCGAAATAGAATGAGAGAAAGGCTTCGTCGGGGCGCAGGGCCGCGGCGATCTGTTCCACGACCGGCGGTTTGGGATCGACCAGATCGGCGTAGGCAGGAAAGCGACGGTTGATGTCGTCACGTGCCTTCTTGCGGTCGGCGCGCAGCTGCACCAGCGTTGCATTGATCGTGCGGATGCCGGCCTCGTCGCGCTCGGTAGCGGGCATCGAGAGCGCATTGTTCAATGTCCCGAGCAGCGCGTTGATCTGCTTGCCGTGATTCTGTTCGATGCGCACCAACTCGGCGAGTGCCGGATCCTTGGCGGTCATGCGCGCGCTCGAAGCGGCCAGGGCCTGTTGCACCGATCGGCCGCGCACCGTATCGGCGAGCGCAAACGTTTCGACGGCAACTTCGGCAGTGCGATTGGGGTCGCGCGCAAGCACGCCGATATATGCTTCAACGATGGTCTGCAGCATCTGGCTGCGCGCGGCAACCGAGGCAGAATCATCATCTTCTGAATTTTCACGCGACGCGGCAATCATCGGCGGGATAGCAAGCTTGAACTCGCGAATGGCATCTGCGTTGCGCCCGGCCCGGGCATAGCCGATCGCCAAGGTGCCGCGTGCCCAAGCGATGTCGTAATGGCCTTCGCTGACACGCTTTTGCTGGCGCTTCACGAGCGCCTCAGCCGTCGCGATGCCGGCATCGATGCGATTGGCGGCGTACAGCGCGACGATACGTGAACCGCTGAGCAGGAAAGTGTCGCGCCGGCTTGGCTCCCATTTGGCGATCACGCGCTCGAGTTCCGTGTAAGCTTTAATTGCCTCACTGTCCTTGTGTTGAAGCGTGAGGATGTTGCCGAGCTCGGAAAGGGTACCGGCCATGACCGGGCTGTCTTCGGCGACGCCGACAGTGCGCAGAACGTCGAGCGCGGAGCGGTTGAGTTTCTCCGCATCTGCATAACGTCCCTGCTCGAGCAGGATCGCCGCCAGTCCCGCAATGTATTTTGGTGTGGCGGGATGATACTTGCCTTGGATGCCGAGCGCTGCCAACAGCGCCTTGCGCGCATCAGCCTCGGCCTCCGCGAGGCGGCTCTGCTTCGTCTCCATGCGGGCGATGGCCAGGCGAGTGCTGTTGACGCCGGCCAAAACCTGCTCGCGCGGTGGAGGGAAGGGTAGCCGTTGCGAATCCGCGACGGAGGCGCGGCGGAAAGCTTCCGACCGCCGGTATGCGGCCTCGGCTTCGCGGTACTGGCCGCGCGCTTCAAAAATAAGCGCCTGGGCAAGGTCGCTGTCGGCTTCCCAGCTGCTGCCGGAGTTCTTGTACACCTCACGCCATTTCGGATGAGGACTGCCGCGTGCCTCCTGCACGCGCGCGATGACGCGCCGTGCAAACGCATCGGCCTGGCTGACATCGCCCATAGCGACATAGGCTTGGGCAATGCCACGCGCCGCATTGATCATGGCTCCGCGCCGTCCAGGCTGTTCACCGAGGCCGACGGATTTGAGCCAGAAATCGATCGCCTCCTTCGGCCGGCCGGCGGCTAGATATTGCAGACCGACAAACTGGATGATGCGTGTGTCCTGCCTTTCTTCGAAAGCGCCCTGGCCAACTTCCCACGCCTTCAATGCGTCATCCAGGGCATCTTCGTTGCGCGCGAGTGACGCGCGCGCGTTACCACGGTTGTAATAGAATTGTGCGAGCGCGCTTTTCGATCCGCCCTTAGGGGGCTCCGCATCGGCGGCTTGTTTGCGCAGCGCGATCTTCGCGGGATCCGGTTTTTCGCTGTCGAGGATGGCCGTGATGTCCGCGATTGTGCGTGGCGGCGCAACGAAGCCGGCAGCCAGCATGCCGCGTTCGCCTTTGAGCGCTGCTTCTTCTTCCTTGTCCTTCGGTGCGGTAGGTGCCGCCTTGGTTGCCGCAATCCGCTGTTCTTCCTTGATCACGCAGGCGCGCACTGCCGGGGTTGCCTTCTGTCGGCATTCCTCGAGCATGTCGCGGCGGCCGCCCATGCAGGCCTGAACGATTGGCCGGCCCACGCTCTGGCGACAGGATTCGACAATCTCTTCATGCGTCGCAGCTTGGGCGGGCAGGATCCCGGCGACAAAGCTCGCGAAAAGGACGGCTACTGTATTCTTGTGAGCGACCATCACCCCATTCCCAGCGGAAATAGCCGTAATTAGTTCTCGCCCATTTATCGGCAGCCGACAAGCTTTGTAGTGCAATTGGGTCGCATGTTTTGAGCCGATTGACTCCTATGACCTTTATTGGACCAATAGGCAATAAAAGTAGATATTTCGGGGAGGGACTGACTATGCGTGCCTGCGTACTACGATTGGCAACTACCGCAGCACTAATACTTGTCGCTCATGCGGCAGCGGCGCAAGACAAGATCCGCATCGGTCTCATCTACACACTGTCGGGTGCGCCATCCACGCTCGGTCAGCAGTCGAAAAATGGTTTCGAACTCGCGTTGAAAAGCCTTGGCGGTAAAATGGGCGGAAAAGACGTCGAGCTTTTTGTGGCCGACGATGAACTTAAGCCCGATGTCGCGATTCAGAAAGTTCGTGGCATGCTTGAGCGTGACCGCGTTGACTTCGTGGTAGGCCCGATTTTTTCCAATATTCTGGTCGCCATCCACAAGCCGGTGATCGACGCCGGGAAGATCCTGATCAGCACAAACGCCGGCACGTCAAATTTCGCCGGAGCGGGCTGCAATGCCAACTTTTTCGTAACTTCGTACCAGAACGACCAAATTTTCGAAGCGGTCGGGGAAGCCTCGAACAGGCTCGGCTACAAGCGTGTCTACATTTTGGTGCCGAATTATCCGGCCGGAAAGGACGCAATCGCAGGCTTCAAGCGTACCTACAAAGGCGAAATCATCGAAGAATCGCTTCTGCCGCTGAACACGACCGATTTTGGTCCGGAGGTTTCGAAAATCGCGGCATCAAAGGCAGATGCATTATTCACGTTTATGCCGGGCGGGCTGGGCATCAATCTTCTCAACACCTTCATTCAGGCGGGACTCAAAGGAAAGCTCCCGATCGTGTCGACCTTCACAGCCGATGAAGCCACGCTGCCGGTGCTCAAAGACAATGCCGTCGGCGTTTATGGCGTGCTGACCTGGGCACCAAACATGGACAATGCCGCCAACAAGAAGTTCGTCGCCGAGTACGAAGCCGCCTACAACGCCGTGCCGGCGTCATACGCCATGCAGGCCTATGATGCGGCGATGCTGATCAACAGCGCAGTGGCCGCAGTGAACGGGAATCTCGCAGACCAGAACGCCGTGCGTGCGGCGCTCAAGAAAGCCGCATTTACGTCCGTGCGTGGACCATTCAAGTTTAATGTCAACGGCTACCCGATCGAGGACTTCTACCTCACCAAGGTTGCAAAACGTCCCGACGACAAATACGAGACGCAAGTCGTCGAAAAGATCTTCTCGAACCACGCTGACGGTTATGCAAAGGACTGCAAGGCCCAGTAAGCGGACCTTGGCGCTGGTTGTATTGTGTTGCGGTAAGGGAGAGCTGCGTGAGTGATCAGGTAAAATTCGTCTTGGACGAAAAGGATATCCCAAAGACTTGGTACAACCTGACGGCCGATCTTCCCGAGCCATTGCCGCCCGTCCTGCATCCGGGAACAAAGCAGCCGATTGGTCCGGCCGACCTCGAGCCGCTGTTTCCGATGGAACTGATCCTGCAGGAGGTGACGGGCGAGCGTTACCTCGACATTCCTCAACCCATACGGGACGTCTACCGGACCTGGCGGCCGTCGCCGCTGATACGTGCGCGGCGGCTCGAGCAGAAGCTCGGCACGCCGGCCAAGATCTACTTCAAATATGAAGGTGTCTCACCGGCGGGCTCGCACAAGCCGAACACGGCGGTCGCGCAGGCCTGGTACAACAAGCAGGCCGGGATCAGGCGACTGAGCACTGAAACCGGCGCCGGGCAATGGGGATCATCGCTTGCCTTTGCCGGTGCGCTGTTCGGCATCGATGTCACAGTTTTCCAGGTGCGTGTGTCATACGATCAAAAGCCCTACCGGCGTGCGTTGATGGAAACCTATGGTGCCCGCTGCGTGGCGTCACCCTCGAATGAGACCGACTGCGGACGCGCGATACTCAAGCAACATCCTGACAGTCCCGGTTCACTTGGCATTGCCATCTCGGAAGCGGTTGAGATGGCGGCCAAGGATCCGGCGGTGAAATATTCGCTCGGGTCGGTGCTCAATCACGTGTTGCTGCACCAGACAGTTGTGGGACAGGAAGCGATCAAACAATTTGAAGTTGCAGGCGATGACCCCGACGTCGTGATCGCCTGCACCGGCGGCGGCTCGAACTTTGCCGGCCTGGCATTCCCGTTTCTCGGCCTGCAATTGCGCGGTGGACGCAAGCGGCGCGTCATTGCGGTGGAGCCGGCAGCTTGTCCGTCGCTGACACGGGGCAAGTACGCCTACGATTTCGGCGACACGGCGCACCTGACGCCGCTGGTCAAGATGCACACGCTCGGCTCGACCTTCATTCCGCCCGGCTTCCATGCGGGCGGCCTGCGCTACCACGGCATGTCACCGCTCGTCTCTCACATTTATGAACTCGGGCTGATTGAGGCGCGCGCATACCATCAAAAGATCTGCTTTGAAGCCGGTGTCGAATTTGCACGTTGCGAGGGCATCGTCCCGGCGCCGGAAGCCAATCACGCGGTACGGTGCGCAATCGACGAGGCTTTACGCTGCAAGAAAGAGGGCAAACAGGAGACGATTCTCTTCAATCTCTCCGGTCACGGGCATTTCGATATGCAAGCATACATCAGCTTCTTCGAAGGTAAGCTTGTCGACCAGGATTACGATGAGAAAGAACTTGCGATGGCGTTGGCGGGCTTGCCGAGCGTCGCGGCCTGAATCTGTCGCGATCTCTCACCATAAATATTTCATTCGATGAGGTAGGCTATGATCGAGCCCTATAACGCCGTAGGCCTGATCCCCAGCTTCTGGGGCATCCGTCGACGCGAAGAGATCAAGCATAATATCGAGCACCTCAAGGGGCTCACTAAGGCGGCGTTCTGGCTTTCCAATCTTGACATCCCGGTACGCTTGCTTGCGATCCCCGAGGGCGCACTGATGGGTTTCAACGATGAAGTCCTGGACGTAGACCATGCCGATTACGCCCGCACTTGTTGCATCGACATTCCGGGACCGGAAACCGATGAAATCGGCAAGTTGGCGCGACAATGGAATGTTTTCATCATGGCGCAGGCCAAGGCGCGTCATAAGGACTGGAAGAATCGTTTCTTTAATATCGGCTTCATCGTTGATCCGGACGGTAACATTATATTACAGCACTACAAGCTGAGCGCGCTCTTGCCAGTTGAGCGTTCAGTGTCGCCGCATGATCTCTACGATTGGTGGATCAAGAAATATGGCCGCACGCTCGACGCGTTCTGGCCAGTCGCCGATACCGAGATCGGCCGACTCGGCATTATGATGGCGATGGAAGGTAACTATCCTGAGAACGGGCGTGGCCTTGCGATGAACGGCGCTGAGGTAGTTTACCGAGCGTCGATGCCGGCACCATTTACAGAGAACGATATTTTCGAGATCTCCAATCGCGCTCGTGCGCTGGAAAACAACATGTATATCGTCGCGCCAAATATTGGCAGCTACCATCTCGATGCGGACCATCCGGTCGGCATCGATGCTGGAGGCGGCCAATCAATGATCGTTGACTACCGCGGGCAGCTCGTCGGCAAGCAGCGCGACACCAATGGCTCGACGTTCGTTTCAGGTGTTATCAACATCGAAGCGCTGCGTCACCACCGCGAGTCGGCGCAGGTTACCAATTGGATGAAGGATGTGCGTGCAGAACTGGCGCAAATCATCTACGAGAAACCAATCTATCCGAAAAATCGGTATCTGAAAAAACTGCCGCCAAAGCACGATCAGTATAAGCGCGATGTGATCGACAAACAGGTCGGACTTATGCAGAAGCGTGGGATCTGGAAAAAACCATCTAGGAAAAAATAAAACGCAAGGTCGGCGGGCTATATCGCGCCTTGGCCCGAATGGCGTTCGCAGGACAGCAAGACCCCGTAACAACAAGACTTTTTGTGCTCCCCGACAGGCCCGGAGAGGGCGCATTTTTCTGCGAACAAATACTTTAAGTTTAGAAATTATAGGATTATAATAATCCACTGAACGATCGGAGTGGGCAATGCGCGCGGTTTGTCTTGGCGGCGGCCCCGGCGGCCTCTACTTCGCGATCTCGCTCAAGCGGCGCGATCCCGCGCACGAGGTTGTTGTCATTGAGCGCAACCGGCCGGACGACACGTTTGGCTGGGGCGTGGTGCTGTCCGACGAAACGCTCGCCAACCTCGAAGCCAACGATGCGGAAAGCGCCGCGCTAATCCGCGAGTCTTTCGTCTATTGGGACGATATCGCTGTTCATTATCGCGGCGAGGCGGTGCGCTCGGGCGGCCACGGTTTTTCCGGCATCGGCCGCAAACGCCTGCTGAATATCCTTCAGGAAAGGGCACGCGCTCTCGGGGTCAAGATCGAGTTCGAGACGGAGGCAAAAGACGTCTCCGCCTACGCGGACTTCGACCTGGTTGTCGGCGCCGATGGGGTAAATTCACGCGTCCGCGCCACCCACGCCGAAGTGTTCAAGCCCGACATTGATGTGCGTGCCTGCAAGTACATCTGGCTAGGCACGCATCAGAAGTTCGACGACGCGTTTACTTTCATTTTCGAGCAGACCGAGCACGGCTGGATCTGGGCGCACGCGTACCAGTTCGACGGCGACACCGCGACGTTCATTGTCGAATGCTCGGAAGAGACCTGGCGCCGTGCAGGCTTTAGCCGGATGAGCACCGAGGAGACGATCGCGGCCTGCGAGAAGGTCTTTGCCCGCAACCTCGGCGGCCACAAATTGTTGTCGAATGCGCGTCACCTGCGCGGCTCGGCGTGGCTCAACTTCAATCGCGTGCTATGCGAACGCTGGAGCCACAAGAACATCGTCCTGCTTGGAGATGCGGCTGCGACCGCGCATTTCTCCGTCGGGTCGGGCTCGAAGCTTGCATTGGAAAGTGCCATTGCGCTTGCTGACTATTTACAAAGCGAGCCGGGCATGACCCACGCATTTCGCCGCTACGAAGACGAGCGACGACTGGAAGTTCTGCGTCTGCAGAGCGCGGCACGCAATTCCACCGAATGGTTCGAGGACGTCGAGCGCTATCTCCATCTCGATCCGGTCCAGTTCAACTATTCGCTGCTGACACGTTCGCAGCGCATCAGCCACGAGAACCTGCGCGAGCGCGACGAGAACTGGCTCGGCGGTGCAGAACGCTGGTTCGAACGTCAGGCGACAGGGCGCGAGCCGCAGATCCAGCGGCCTCCGATGTTCGTGCCATTCCGCGTGCGCGGCGTCGAGCTGAAAAACCGGGTCGTCGTGTCGCCAATGGCGCAGTACCGCGCGGTCGACGGAGCGCCGACAGACTGGCATCTGGTCCACTATGCCGAGCGCGCCAAAGGCGGTGCAGGGCTGGTTTTTACCGAGATGACCTGTGTTTCCCCGGAGGGACGCATTACGCCTGGCTGTACGGGGCTTTATCGTCCCGAGCACGAAGCCGCCTGGAAAAGAATCGTCGATTTCGTCCATGCCGAGAGCGACGCCAGGTTTGCTATCCAGCTCGGCCATTCCGGTCCCAAAGGCTCGACCCAGCTTGGATGGGAAACGATGGATGCGCCGCTGCCATCCGGCAACTGGACGGTGATGGCACCGTCGGCGGTGGCCTGGAGCGCGGAGAACCAGATGCCGCGAGCCATGACGCGCACCGACATGGACAAAGTGCGCGACGAATTCGTCCGCTCGGCGCAGATGGCGCAGCGAGCCGGCTTCGACTGGCTCGAGCTGCACTACGCACACGGCTACCTGATGTCTGCCTTCATTACGCCGCTCACCAACAAGCGCACGGACGAATATGGTGGCAGCCTGGAAAACCGCATGCGGTTTCCGCTCGAGGTTTTTCACGCGGTGCGGGCGGTGTGGCCAGACGACAAGCCGATGTCGGTGCGCATTTCCGCGAATGATTGGGCGCCAGACGGCATCACGCCGCGCGATGCTGTCGAGGTCGCACGCATATTGACTGACGCCGGTGCCGACATGATCGATGTATCGGCCGGACAGACGTCGAAACAGGCGAAGCCGGTCTATGGGCGCATGTTTCAAACGCCATTCTCCGACCGCATCCGTAATGAAGCGGGCGTCGCCACGCTTGCGGTCGGCAACATCTACGACGCCGACCACGTCAATTCGATCCTGATGGCGGGGCGCGCCGATCTTGTGTGCCTGGCGCGGCCGCACCTTGCGAACCCATACTGGACGCTGCACGCAGCGGCGGACCTTGGTTACGAGGGACTGACCTGGCCGAAGCCTTATTGGGCCGGCCGCGATCAATTGCACCGGCTGAAGTCACGCCCTGACGTGATGACGGGGAAAGTGTGATGGGTACGCTCGACGGTTTGCATGCTTTGATCACGGGCGGTGGCACCGGCATCGGTGCGGCGATCGCGCGGGCGCTCGCAAAGGAAGGTGCCGCCGTGACACTTGTCGGACGGCGGAAGGCGCCGCTCGACGCAGTTGCACGCGGTTTGCCGAAATCGATCGTGGTCACCGCCGATGTCACAAGTGCCGCTGGTTGTGGGGCAATGGTAACGGCGGCGCGCGCCGCGCATGGGCCGATCGACATCGTTGTGGCCAATGCAGGCGCCGCCGAAAGCGCGCCGGCGGCGAAAATCTCGGCCGAGCACTGGCACCGGATGATTGGCGTCAACCTGACCGGCGCGTTCTTAACGGTGCAAGCCGCTTTGGATGATGTGACGCGCAAAGGCAAAGGAAGGCGGCGCATCGTGTTCACCGCCTCGACCGCGGGGCTGAAGGGCTATCCCTATGTGGCGGCCTATTGCGCCGCCAAACACGGGGTTGTTGGTCTCGCGCGCGCTTTGGCGGCAGAGCTCAAGGTCGACGGGCTGACGGTGAATGCTGTGTGTCCTGGTTACACGGACACGCCGCTTCTGGATGCCGCGGCCGCTGCGGTTGCCGGCAAGACAGGGCGCTCTGTCAACGAGGCGCGTGCCGCGCTTGCCAAGGACAACGCAGACGGCCGCCTGATTTCACCGGACGATGTCGCCGCCAAGGTCCTGTGGCTGTGCTCGCCGGCAGCGAATGCGGTCAACGGCGAAGCCATTGTGATTGCAAGGGGTGCGGCATGACGGCCGCCGTCAGATCGAAGGCACGGCAAACAACGCCTTCGCTCAGCAAGCAGCGGCTGCGGCTCTGGGTGCGCATACTGCGCGCGGCACGCGCAATTGAAGCCGAGGTGCGGGAGCGGCTGCGAGTTCAGTTCGATGTGACGCTTCCGCAATTCGACGTGATGGCTGCGCTCGAAAGAAAGCCCGACGGCATGACCATGACGGAGCTGTCGCGCTTCCTGATGGTCTCGAACGGCAACGTCACCGGCATCATCGACAGGCTGGTGTCGGACAAGATCGTTGTGCGCCAGGCGCCCGCCGAGGACCGCCGCGCCATCATCGTGCGGCTCACTTCGCGCGGCCTCAAGGAATTCACGGCCATGGCGAAGGCGCATGAGATGTGGGTTGATGGCTTGCTGTCCGAGTTCGACGCAGCCGAGGCGGACACCTTGATTCGCCATCTCGACGGGTTGTCCAGCCGCATTCGCAATGGAGGGTCGCGCGCATGAATATGAGCGACTTTAAGCCGAAACACTTCAATTGGGCCGCCCGGAACGGTGTCGCGGTAATCGCGCTGAAGGGTACCGAACGGAAGAACCCGATCACCTTCGAAAGCTATGCCGAACTGGGGCAGACCTTCCGCGAGCTGAGACAGGCCCAGGATATCAAGGTCGTCGTGTTCGGCTCGAACGGCGGCAATTTTTGCTCTGGCGGCGATGTTCACGACATCATCGGGCCTCTGACGGGCCGCGATATGAAGGGCCTTCTGGAATTCACGCGGATGACCGGTGAACTCGTAAGGGCGATGCGGGCCTGTCCACAGCCCATCATCGCGGCCATTGACGGCGTATGCGTCGGAGCGGGGGCGATGATCGCGTTGTTCAGCGACATCCGGCTCGGCACGTCGCAGGCAAAGACCGCTTTTCTGTTCACCCGCGTCGGACTCGCCGGCTGCGATATGGGCGCCTGTGCCCTGCTGCCGCGCGTCATCGGGCATGGCCGCGCATCGGAGCTTCTTTATACGGGACGCGTCATGACGGCGGAGGAGGGCGAGCGCTGGGGTTTTTTCAATCGTATCGTTGCCGCCGACAAACTTGAAGCAGATGCCATGGCACTCGCGCAACAACTCGCAAGCGGTCCGACCTTCGCGCATGGAATGACGAAAACCATGCTCCACCAGGAGTTCGCGATGCCGCTTGATGACGCAATCGAGGCGGAGGCGCTCGCGCAGGCGGTCTGCATGCAGACGAAGGATTTCCGCCGGGCTTATGAGGCCTTTGTTGCGAAGCAGAAACCGCAGTTTGCCGGAAATTGACGATGTCTGACCGGAGTTTCCTGCGTTGGCCGTTTTTTGAGGAGCGCCATCGCGCGCTTGCCGAACAGCTGGAAACATGGGCCGCGCAACATTGCGCGCATGTCGATCACCACGATGTCGATGCCGCCTGCCGCAAGCTGGTGCGTGACCTCGGGCGTGATGGGTGGCTCAAACACACCGCCCCAGGTGAGGCTGCGTCAGATACCATTGACGTGCGCACGCTGGCCTTGATCCGTGAGACGCTGGCAAGTCATTCCGGCCTTGCGGACTTTGCCTTTGCGATGCAGGGCCTCGGTGCCGGCCCGATTTCATTGTTTGGCACGCCCGCTCAAAAGGCGCATTGGTTGCCGAAGACCCGAAGCGGCGTGGCGATCGCGGCGTTTGCTCTTTCCGAGGCGACGTCCGGCTCCGACGTCGCCAACATTTCAATGACGGCGCGGCGAAACGGCGACGGTTTTATTCTCGACGGGGAGAAAACGTGGATATCGAACGGAGGGATCGCCGATCTTTATGTCGTGTTTGCCCGCACCGGCGAGTCAACAGGCGCGAAGGGGCTGTCGGCTTTCATCGTACGCGGCGACAACCCTGGCCTGTCTGTTGCGGAGCGCATCGAGGTTATGGCGCCTCATCCGCTTGCGCGCCTGTCCTTCAAGGACTGTCGAGTCGGCGCCGACGATCTCATCGGTGCGCCCGCCGATGGCTTCAAAATTGCAATGGCGACGCTCGATGTCTTCCGCACCTCGGTCGGCGCCGCCGCGCTCGGCTTTGCGCGCCGCGCGCTCGGCGAAACGCTCAAGCGTGCCAGAAGCCGCGAATTGTTCGGCGCTCCATTGTCGGAATTGCAGATGGTCCAGGGTCACATCGCCGATATGGCGGTCGAAATTGATGCTGCCGCGCTGCTTGTCTATCGCGCCGCCTGGACCAAGGATACCGGCGCGGCGCGGGTGACGCGCGAAGCGGCGATGGCGAAGCTCTACGCAACCGAGGCGGCGCAGCGAGTGATCGACGCCGCTGTACAGATCCACGGCGGCGACGGCGTGCGCTGCGGCCATCCGGTCGAAACGCTCTATCGCGAGATCCGCGCCTTGCGAATTTACGAAGGCGCTTCGGACGTCCAGAAAATCATCATTGCAAGATCTGCGCTTTCATCTGCGGGAGCCTGACATGACTCGAAACATCAAGCTTGGGCCATCCGCGCACGTCGATACTTTTACCCGCGACAATCTTCCGCCGCTCGATCAGTGGCCCGATATCCTGCTCAACCGGCCGGAATTTCAGTATCCCGAGCGATTGAACGCTGCAGTTGAACTAACCGACCGCATGGTTGAGCGGGGGTTCGGCGACCACGTCGCCTTGATCGGCAACGGCCGCCGGCGGACCTACAAGGAACTGGCCGACTGGTCGAACCGGCTGGCGCACGCCCTCGTGGAGAACTACGGGGTCAAGCCTGGCAACCGTGTTCTGATCCGCTCTGGAAATAACCCCGCACTCGTCGCAGCGTGGCTCGCCGCCACCAAAGCGGGCGCGGTCGTCGTCAACACGATGCCCATGCTCCGCGCCGGCGAACTCGGCAAGATCGTCGACAAGGCGGAAATCGCGGTTGCTTTGACCGACAGCCGTATCGCCGATGAATTGGTGGCCTGCGCCAAGGCCAGCAAGTTTCTCAAGCAGGTCGTCAATTTTGACGGCACGTCCAATCATGACGCTGAGCTTGATCGCATTGCACTCGATAAGCCTGTGAAATTTGACGCGGTGTCCACCGGACGCGACGACGTCGCATTGCTCGGATTCACCTCCGGCACCACCGGCGAACCCAAGGCAACCATGCATTTCCATCGCGATCTGCTGATCATCGCGGACGGCTACGCGAAGGAGGTCCTCATGGTAACGCCGGATGACGTGTTCGTCGGCTCGCCGCCGCTGGCTTTCACGTTCGGCCTCGGCGGCCTCGCGATTTTCCCCCTTCGTTTCGGCGCGACCGCAACGCTTCTGGAAAACGCGTCGCCGGCCAACATGGTACAGATCATCGAGACCTATAAGGCCACCATCTCGTTCACCGCGCCGACCGCGTATCGCGCCATGATGGCGGCGATGGACCAGGGCGCCAATCTGTCATCGCTGCGGCTGGCCGTGTCCGCCGGTGAGACCTTGCCGGGTCCGGTCTTCGAGGATTGGACGCGGAAAACCGGCAAGCCAATCCTTGACGGCATCGGCTCGACCGAACTGCTGCACATCTTCATCACGAACCGCATCAGAGACGCAGTGCCCGGAGCGACCGGTCGCCCGGTCGCCGGCTATGAAGCAAGAATCGTCGACGCCGACATGAAGGATGTACCTGACGGCACAATAGGACGGTTGGCGGTGCGCGGTCCGACCGGTTGTCGCTATCTCGCCGACAAGCGGCAGAAAAACTATGTCGCGGATGGCTGGAATCTTACCGGTGATTCATTTGTGCGCGACCAGGGCGGCCGATTCCATTTCGCCGCTCGCAACGACGATATGATTATCTCGGCGGGCTACAATATTGCCGGGCCTGAGGTCGAGGCAGCCCTTTTGGCACACCCGGAAGTCGCTGAATGCGCAGTCGTCGGCGCAACCGATTCCGAGCGAGGGCAGATTGTCGCGGCGTTTGTGGTGCTCAAGGCCGGCGTCGAAGCAGACAATCTGCGCATCAAGATCCTGCAGGATCACGTCAAAGCGACAATCGCGCCGTACAAATATCCGCGACTGGTTAAATTCGTCGATACGTTGCCGAAGACACAGACCGGAAAAATTCAGCGGTTCAAACTACGAGAACAGGTATGAGCAAAAGCACGATTGAAGTTGTGCAACCCAAGGACTGGGCGGTGCCGAAAGGCTATGCCAACGGCGTCGTTGCGCAGGGCCGACAGGTTTTCATTGCCGGTCAGGTCGGCTGGAACGGGCAGGGGAAATTCGAGACCGATGATTTTGTCGGTCAGGTCGAACAAGCTTTGAAAAATATTATCGATGTTCTTGCGGCAGCAGGAGGTGGGCCGCGGCATCTGGTGCGCCTCACCTGGTACGTAACGGACAAAACGGAATACGTGGCCCGTCAACGCGAGATAGGCGAAGCGTATCGCCGGACCATCGGCCGGCACTTTCCGGCGATGACGCTGGTGGTTGTCGCCGGCTTGCTTGAGCCGCGGGCCAAAGTTGAAATCGAAGGAACGGCCGTTATCGCGGACTAGCTGACAAGCCCCGCTGGATGCGCCGCCTCTCGAGGCGGCTCTTGCGGGTCGCGAACCAGTAAACGCAATACGGGATGACGACCATCACGACAAACAGGAAGAAATACGGCAATTGAAGTGGGTGGTCGCTTTTTCTGAACTGGTCGAGAATTTCCACGATCCAGTAGCCTTCCCACAGCAGCAACACCATCCAGCCAAATAACCTCTGATTCTGTTTCTGACGGCGCTCGAGTTTTGCCGCTGCTTCGGCAGGCCGCGGCTGGATGACCCCGGTATTGATTTCCGACCACCGACGGCGATTTTCCATAAATTGTTCGCGCCGCCTGGCGCGGATGGCATTTCTGATGGCGAGCTTTCTTTCACGGCGTGCGTGAATTCGATCCCTCACCAGCTCTTTCGCGAGATAAATCATGCAGCAGATGGCCAAGAGCCAACCGATGATTATGACGATGTTCAGCATCCGATCATGCCCGCCAAAGCGCCAATATTAGTCTGTTTTTACTAACATTCGCGAACGTCCGGAACTCCTCTAATTGTCACAACGCGAGCGGTCGGAGAAGGGGGCTGCCGGGAAAAACACAGGCGTGTCTACATGAATCGCAATGCCGTCCGCCTAGCAATGCATAAAAGTCCGAGCTCTGTGTGAACGGTGCCACAAAGCGCCGGAACGGCCCGTGCGACTGTCGATTCTGGGGAGGGCAGCGCAGGAGGCTCACATGCGGAGAGCACTCAATGTCGCACTGGTCGTTGCAGGGGTCTTGGTGAACGTGATCACCTCACGCAGCACCACGGTTGCAAATTCACGGGTTGCAGAGTGGCCTGTCCACAACGGCACCATCGTCTATGGCCTGCATGTGGCTTTGCCGACCCACATGAAAAGCTTTCCACCCGAGCTGGTGCCATTGCCCTGATTCCGCCGGATCGGACAGTGGCGCGAATGGTCCAGGTCGCGCTTGTGTGGTTGAATTGGCCTGAATGGCGCCGGATTCAACAACTGACGACTTCTACCGGACGGCTCCGACGTTTCGCGATTTCCGGCTTGTGGCCGACGAATTCTCTTTTAGTCCGCTGCCGGACGACTGGCTTGTCGGTGTCGCTGATGTTGAGCAGTCGACGAAGGCCATTCGGGACAACCGCTACAAGGCCGTGAACATGGCGGGAGCCGCTGTGATCGCCGCAATTGCCAATGCGGTCGGCGGCCGGGATTTTCCCTTCGTATTTGGCGGTGACGGGGCCAGCTTCGCCGTTTCGCCCGCCGACGCCGGGATCGCCCGGCAAGCGCTTGCTGAGACTGCGACCTGGGTCCGCGAAGACCTCGACTTGGCATTGAGGGTCGGAATGGTGTCGGTCGGCGAGATCCGGCGGAACGGCCACGATGTCCGCGTGGGGCGGTACGCCGTTTCGGACAATATCAGTATCGCCACGTTCTCGGGCGGGGGAGTTGCATGGGCGGATGCGGCGATGAAGCGGGACGAAATTAGCGTTCCGCGTGCACCTCCTGGGGCGCGGCCCGATCTGTCGGGACTGTCCTGCCGCTTCGAGCAGTTTCCCACGCAGCACGGTCAGATCCTTTCGGTGCTGGTGCTACCGGCGGACATCGCGCGCATGTCCGCCTTCCGTGCGGTGGTCACGCAAATCATCGACATGGCGGAAAGGTCGTCCGAATGCGGGCGGCCGATCGTGCGCGAGACCATGCAATTGAAATGGCCTGCTCAGGGGCGCGACCTCGAAGCGCTGGCCAGCCGAAAGGCCGGCGAGACGGTCGGCATGAGCAAATTGAAGGTTTATGCGCGAACCTTTCTCTTTTTCCTTATCATGCGTTTCAACCTTCGGGTCGGCCGCTTTGTCCCTACGAAATATTTGTCCGAGGTCGTGGCGAACTCGGACTACCGGAAGTTCGACGACGCGCTGCGCATGATCGTTGACTGTTCACCCGGCATGGCTCAAAAAATCGAAGACACGCTGGCGGTGGCGGAGAGAGAGGGCCACGTTCGCTTCGGCTGTCATCGCGAAAATGCCGCCATCATGACGTGCTTCACGCCTTCGCCGGCGAACCCAACCCATGTCCATTTCATCGACGGCGCCCAGGGCGGCTACGCACTCGCCGCCGCGGCGCTCAAACAACGGCTTTAGCGCTGTGGATGGGGAAAAATATCATAGTTAATTCAGCGACTTTAGCCCCCCGATTGTGATGGCCATCACAGCGGGGGCCCCGGCGGTACCGGTACCATAGAAGAGTTCTATTTCGGGGCGGCGCGCATGATCACGGTTCCTGAACTCTCGGCGGAAGCATTGGGGTCATATCTGACCTCACATCTCGGCCGCCGCTTTTCGTCGACAGAGGCCGAGTTAGCCGAGCTTGTCCCGTCCGTTGCCCGGCTTGCGCTGGAATGCATCGGCAACAGCGACGCGCTCTACCACAACGTCGAACACACGATGCTCGTGACCCTTGTCGGCTACGACATCATGAAGGGCCGGGCGCTACTGACGCCAACCTCGCCGGTCGATTTTGCGCATGTTCTCGTCGCCTGCCTTCTTCATGACATTGGCTATGTGCGGGGCATCCTGGAGGGAGACGGCCCCGATGGATACGTCATCGACGGAAAAGGCCGCCGCACCAAGCTGCCGCGCGGATCCTCCGATGCCGCGCTGCTGCAGCACCACGTGGACAGGTCGAAACTCTTCGTCATGGACCGGATCGGCAGCAGCGATCTCCTCGATGCGGCAAGGATCGCCCGCTCAATTGAGTTCACGCGCTTTCCCGCGGCGACAGAACCGAATGGAAACGGCAGTGAGGAAGGCGAACTCGTGCGCGCGGCAGACCTCATCGGCCAGCTCGGCGACCCTCAATACTTGCGGAAGGCCAATGCGCTCTACTTTGAGTTTGAGGAGGTTGGTCTCAATAAGCAGCTTGGATACGGGTCGCCTGCCGATCTCACGGATTTGTATCCTCAGTTCTACTGGAAAACCGTTTCGCCTTACATTCAGACCGCGATCCGCTATCTCAACGTGACATCGAGCGGTCGCCAATGGATCGCAAATCTCTACAGCAATGTGTTCCGTGCAGAGCGCGACCTTCGGCTGTCGGGGCCGCAGCGATAGTCAAGAGTTCTTGGACGCAAAACGAGAGAGCGGCTAGACTGCGCCTTGGATCGGCGGGCTCGTGACATGGGCGTCCTTATCTGGGTTCTCATCATTGGTTGTGTCGCCGGCACGATCGCGCGCCTGCTGATGCCCGGGCCTAACAAGCTCAAAGGCTTCGTCCTCACGGTCGTTTTAGGCGTTGCCGGCGCGTTCCTGGCAACTGTTCTCGGCCATGCGCTCGGGCTTTATCGCCCGGGAGAAAGTGCCGGCTTTCTGGGCGCAACAGTCGGCGCGCTGATCATACTTCTTGTTTGGAACCGGCTGGTCGTGGCCGAGCTGATTCCCGATCACGGTCTCTGAACGGCGCTAGTTTGCCGATTCAAACCATTGCAAGAAACGGGCGCCGGCGATGCCGCGCGTCAGTGTAAGATTGTATTCCCGAAACACGTCCGGCCTCTCCCATCCATCCTGCGGCCACGACCTGATGGCAGTCTCCAGGCGAGGAAGATCAATTATTTTACGAGCCAATGGCGATCGCGAGAACGCAGCAACCTGGCGCGAAAGCGCTTCGCGATGTGCTGCGAGCTTTTCATACCAGTCCGCGCCCTGAGCCCCGCGCGACCGGTTGGTCAATACCGCTTCGGGAAGCAACCCCCACATGGCGCGACGAACAAGAGAGCGGTCAATTCCTTCGGCGAGAAATTGTTCGGATGGGATTCCGAAGCAGTAGGAGACGACATCGATGTCCGCCGTCGGGTCGCGGACTTCCACTCCGGTGACGGCCTTTTCGGCAGCTTGCCAGTCTCCGAGGTAGTCGACCTGCCCGAGCCCGCGCGCACGTTCATTGCGGCGGACACGATAAAGGAAATCGTGCCCCAACTTTCGGGCTCGTCTATCAACCGCGACGGCCTCCGCGAAATCTGTGCGGATCGGAGAATGATCTTGCCAGGCTGCGGTCCGATTCAGCCGTCGGCGACGATCGAACCAGTTACCAACCGGCAATGGGATGAGCGGGTCGACAAAAAGTTTTTTGAATGCAGCCGACCGGGAAAACGGCGTGCTGCGATAGTAGAGTTGCCATTGACGATGAGCCAGCAGGAATCTCCCGCGCAGCAGATGGGAAACCGTCTGCGACCACCCATCCCAACTTATCGTGTGGTTCCCATGGAGCCCGCCGAGCAACACGCGGCAATTTTGCCGCTGCGCCTCCTCAAGAACACCCAATGTCCAGCCGAAGTTGCTTGGATTCCGCACCGGGCCATTCAGGGCAACGAAAAAGCGCTCAAGCCCGGCAAAGTCATCGCATTCGTTATTGCGCACATAGTGGATATCGACATTGCCAAGCTTGTTTTTGACCGCCTCGACGAAAGGAGTTTCGTCCGCATACGAACCGTCCGGCACCGGACCATCGAAGCCGTGACGGGGTACGCCGGTGAACGCGGGCAATCTCTGCTTGTTCTCCGCGAATGCTCGGGCGGCGAGAGCCACGATCGATGATGAATCAAGGCCGCCGCTCAGGAGGGCACCCACCGGGTGAAGGCTGCGCATTTGCCGCCGAACGGCGCGGTCGAGCTGCTCGCGCAAGCCGTCTGCATAAGCGGCATCGGACTTCAGTCTGACCGGGGTTATTTCGCGGAGCGACCAGTAACGCTGGAGCACAACTGACCCGTCGTACCCGACGCGCATCAAGTGCGCGGGCGGAATGCGAAAGATGTTTCGATAGATAGTGCCGGCGTGATCGGCATGGTTGAGCACGAGGAAATCGGCGATCTTTTCCTCGCAGAGCTCTCGCTCAACGTTTTCGAACGCAAACAGTCCGTTGGGCATCGTGGCAAAAGCAAAAGAGTGCTTGTCCCGATGCCACATCAGAACATTCAGACCTAGGTGGTCGCGTGCCAGGGTCAGCGACCTTTTGCTGCTGTCCCATATGGCGACCGCGAAAGGCCCGCGCAGCATCGAAAAAATTCGGTCGCCAACTTTCTCCCAGGCAAAGAGCAGTAGGCGTGCATCGGACCATTCCGCAACAAGCTGCCGTTTGAGAGAAAGTTGGCCCAACAATTCGTCGCGATTGTCGATGCGCAGGTCGGCGGTGATCATCGTTCCGCCGGAACCTCGACAGGGTTGATGGTCATACCGATCCTCTGGAGTCATTCGCATCAGGGCGTGAACAAGTCCGACGTTGTCCTGCGTGATCACCCCGCATTTGTCCGGTCCATACTGATAAAGGGCGTTCGCAACGCGCTCGAGCTCCCGGCGCGTGACGCTTCTTCCATCTAAACGAACTATGCCCGCTATGCCGCTCATCGAAAAAATACCTAAACGGTTCTAGGCACGCCAAACTCGGCAATGCGTGTAAAACGGCCGCCGCCGGTGTCACCGATAATCGTGTGGTCGTCGACCTCGATCCAGGCATGGCCTGCCAGCTCTTGCTGCTCGCGCGCGACCGCAAGGCAAAGCCTGCTGGCGATGCCGCGCCGGCGCAACATGGCGTGCGCCGCGAGCGCGTGAGGCAGGCATAGATTGTTTCCCGAAGATTTTGCCGTGATTGTATCGACGGCCCAGTTTATCCAGCCGATTTCATCGGCGGAAAAACGGTTCGTTCGCCGCAGAGGGCGGTCAACCCAAGCAAAGATTCGGGCGGGAGCAATGATGCGAACTGCAAGTCGCGCAAGAACGAAGGCAATGAAAGCTTCGCGCAGATACAGACGCCGCCTGGTCCGCAATTTCATTGCGCATCCTCGACGGTAACAATCCGGACGAGATTCTGCGCGACCAGCGATTGCAAAAAAGTCATGACGTCGCGTGTCATGACTTCTATGTCCACGTCGTGATGCGGCGAAAGCTCCTGCAGGATTTCATCGACCCTGCGCGGCCGTGAGAGCAGGCTCCAGATTTCACTCGCGACCTTGTTGAAGTCGAAATACGAAGCCGCTTGCAGGCTCAGAACAACAAAACGGCCGTCAACCTCGGTGGCTGACAGGCCTGCCTCCTGAACGAGGATACTGTTGACTGTGAGACTCAAAGAACGTCCCCGCTGCGACGTCCTGACATCGAACGAAGATGCCCGGGACCTGCCGACAATCTTACCGTGCGTGAGTGAAGCGATGCAGCCTTCAATCCCGGGTCGACATCGGAAGCGACCATTCGAATGAAAAGCCGAGCTTCGAGAGGGGCTGGCCTGGTGTGGCTGGCTCTGCCGCGCGGGAGGAGCCGTTTGCCACATTCTCGTCCGACCCCGTCAGGCCGGCGATCGGCAGTTTTGTAAAAGCCGGTGCCTCCCACTCAGGGCGCGCGTCCGGGGCGCTTGGCGCAGCGTTGTTTGGCCGCATTTGTGACCTCCACACGACCTCCTTGGCTTCTATGAGATCGGGTCTGCGATGGCAAGAACAGGCTTATTTTCCGCCTGATGCGCTTGGGCGGGGCGCTTGGCACCTTATACCCTGCATGATACGCTTTTTCAGTATTTCCGGGGGAAATCGGCAATAAGATCAATTGTCGACCAGGTCGTGACCAGCCTGAAAAAGACGAGAAAGGATTTGCCATGGCACAGAAATCATCGTCCACGAGCACATCAACTGACGACGCGATTGCCGATGGCGCGTCGCGCGACGAAACGGCACTGAATTTGGTCAATCGCTTCGCTTTGTGGTCGGGCGTTGCGGGGCTGATACCGGTCCCGATGATCGATATCGCTGCTGTCGGTGGGCTTCAGATCCAGATGGTGCGCCGCCTGTCGCAAGTATACGAAGTCGATTTCTCGGAAAATCGCACCAAAGCAATCGTCGCGAGCCTTGCGGGCTCGCTGATCCCGGCCACAAGCGGCATTGGCGCGGCTAGCCTGCTCAAGACAGTTCCGGTCCTTGGGACGATCGCGGGCGGATTTGTTATGCCGGCTCTTTCCGCTGGTGCGACCTACGCCATTGGTAAGGCTTTCATTCAGCACTTCGCGTCGGGCGGCACGCTTCTGGACTTCAACCCGCCGGACTATCGCGAGTTCATCAGAGCCCAGCGTGACCTCTGGGATTCACGCCGGGGCGGCAAGTCTCAATCAGGCTCTGAAGCGGCGGGCGCGGCTGGGAGCTGATGGTCAGAAACTTGCTTCGGGCTCGGGAGTGACCGGAATCCTGGCACGCCCGAGCCTGGGCGATGGTGAGACAGGGGCTGATGGTCGAAGCGGTCATCTATATCGTCTTTTGCGTCCTGACGGGGCTGCTTGGGATCGACCGGCGAATGGGCTTTTTCGGGACGTTCCTGATCGCGATCGTCACCACTCCGTTTTTCGTTCTGCCAGTTTTGCTGCTTACTGCCCCATCGTCGGGTCGGGTCGGGTGGTGGTGGCGGCGGCGAAATTCATAGATCGCCTTGTTGTCATGGGGGAGACACAAGCGCTGAAATTACGTCAGTGCGTAGTGTCGGTGTGAACGGAAAGACATCGCAGTCATGTCCTTCCTAGAGCTTGTTCGCCGTGAAATGCACGGCTCCCTCCCGCGACTGCTGGTCATGTCCGCGCTCGGCGGCCTCAGCACGGCAGCGATCCTTGCCGCCATCAATGCCGGATTGCAGGGCAGTGGAAGCCTTTGGGCGGCCACTTTGTTTCTGGTCGCGCTGTTTCTGTTCATCAAGACTCAGTACTACGTGACGATCACGACAACGGCCGAGATCGAAGCCATCATTCACAAGATCCGTTTGCGCGTCATGGATCACATCCGGCGCTCGGAGCTTCTGTCGCTCGAGGCGATCGGCCGTTCGCGGATCGTAGCCGCCATCACCTCCGATACAGCCATCCTGACACAGGCAAGCAACATGCTTTGCTTTTCGATTCAGGGCGCAGTGCTGGTTTTCTTTGTTGCAATCTATGTGGCCTTTCTCTCGCTGGCGGCGATCGTGACGACAATCGTGATCATTAGCGTTGCGGGCGCAATCTTTCACTATAAGAACAAGCGCCTGGCGGCAGAAAAGCAGAAGTCTGCGGAATGGGAAGGCCGTCTGTTCGATCGCCTCACGGACTTTCTCGACGGCTTCAAGGAGGTGAGGCTCAACGCGGCACGCAGCACAGACCTGTTCGAGGATGCCAGCGAGGTCTCGAGAACTGCGGCCAACATAAAGATCAACAGTCAGGCGGAAACGTTCAAACTGATCGTGACATCGCAGATATCGATGTACGTTCTGATCGGCGCGGTCGTTTTTGTCGCGCCGCAGTTCAGCGAAGCGCTGGGCGGACTGACGCTTACAAAGACCACGACCGCCCTGATGTTCATTGTGGGGGCATGCTTTGGGCTTGTTCAGGCAATCCCGATTCTGCTGAATGCCAACGCTGCAGCCGACCGGATCGAGCAGTTGGAAATCGAGTTGCAGGCAACAGCTTCTGCGCTCGACGCCGCAGTGCCCGGAGCGCCAAGGCGGTTTGAAGCCATTGAGATGACCGGCATCCAATTCCGTTACGTCGACAAGTTTTCCGAAGCAGCGTTCAAGATTGGTCCGATCGATTTCAATCTGCACCCTGGAGAGCTTGTCTTCATCACTGGCGGCAACGGCTCCGGTAAATCGACGTTCTTGCGGGTGCTCGCCGGGCTCTATCCGCCCGATTCCGGGCAGATCCGCCTCAATGGTCAGCTGATCAATGACGAGACGCGGGACATGTACCGCTCCCTGATGTCCGCGATATTTTTTGACTATCATCTCTTCCGCAGACTCTATGGTGTCCCCGATCCGGACCCCGGCGAGGTCGATCGGCTGTTGCGGCAGTTCCGGCTGGACACAAAAACCGGGCTGACCAAGGGGGAGTTCCGCACCCTCGACCTCTCGGGTGGGCAGCGCCGGCGGCTTGCGCTTATTGTGAGCCTGCTCGAGAAACGCCCGATCCTCTTGCTGGATGAGTGGACGGCGGAGCAAGATCCTGAATTCAGGCGCAAATTCTACGACGAGCTTTTGCCGGAACTGATGCAGGCCGGTGCCACCGTGGTGGTCATCACGCACGATGACCGCTACCTAGATGAGCTCCACTTGCCTGCGCGCAGAATTCGCATGGACGAAGGCCGAATAGTCGAGCAGCATTCGATTTCTTAGTAAGGTTGGGTGAGGGGAGGCCAGTAATGGCGTCGTATTACTTGGGTTCAACTGACGGCGTGCAGCAGAATACGCGCGCGTTCCGCCGGTTTATCCGCCGCCATTTCCCCAGCCTGACCATCATGCTGCTGGCCGTGATGCTTGTCGGGACGTTTCTGTTTCCTTTTATAGTGATCACTGTGCCGAGCGGCCAGGTCGGCGTGCTCTGGAAACGGTTTAACAGCTATGACCTTTACTGCTGGTGCTTCGTCGGCCGCGGCACGATCGTAGACCCGCGCGAGCTGCGGGACGAAGGCCTGCACGTCATCTGGCCGTGGGACAAACTTTTTCTCTACAATCTGCGGCTTCAATCAGTAACACAAAGCTACAATGCCATCAGCAAGGATGGCGTGAGTGTCAATGCTCAGATCAACATGCGCTATCAGTTGCTGCACAATTATGTCGGCGTGCTGCACAAGTTCATCGGGCCGAACTATCTTTATTCAGTGGTGGACCCCGAAATCGGCAGCCGGGCAAGAGAAGTCATCTCTCAATACACGGCGCAGGAAGTCTACACCTCGCGTCAGCAAATCCAGGAAAAGATCAGGCAAGAAGCGCAAAAGAGTCTGGCTAGTCACCTCAACAGTTTGGTGCAGCCCGAGGCGATGGAGCAGCCTGACCCCAAGCACTACAACGATTTCCTGCAGAACTCGATCCAGATCCTTGACACATTGGTGCTTGGTATCGACCTGCCGCCGCCAATCGTTGCTGCGATCAACCGACAGACGCAGCAGTTCTATGAGATTCAGGAATACAAATATCGTGTCGAGCGCGAAGCTCAGGAGTCGACACGCAAGCAGGTCGAAGCGAACGGAATTGCCGCATTTCAGAAGACCATCAGTCAGGGAATTTCGGACTCTTACCTGCGCTGGCGCGGGATCGAGGCAACACTTGCGCTTGCACAGTCTCCGAATTCAAAAATTGTCGTGATCGGAAGCGGGAAGGATGGCCTCCCGATTATTCTTGGGAACGTGGACAGCCCGCCGGTGACGCAGCCGAAGCCGGAGGACGGCGCGTCCGTGCCGGGCAGGAGTTCCGCAATTCCGTCCGTCGGCGGGGTTCCGGTCGATCCCAGGCCGACGATCGGGGAGCCGCCGGCGCTTGCAGGCAAGGATGGTCAGCCGGGCTCGGCCCAGCTCGATCTTTCCCGCCTGAAATCGATCCTTCCATCCATTCCGGAATGGTTGAGTCCCACGACCGGATCTCGCCCGGCCGAGAGTGCGCCGCCGCGCCAGTAGGATTGCCTTTCATGACGGAAATCATTTGTAATTATGTGGAAGCTGACGAAGTAAGTGAGGGGATCGGGACGTGAGCGACTCCGCGCGATCAGTTCAGCCGAGTTCGATAAGATCTCGTACTTACCGTCTGTTCATGACGCGGGAGGGGCGCTATTTGCTGATCACCGCATTGATGGGCGGGATCGTCGGTTATCTTCTCGGTCTGAATTCGGCCTACGTTGAAATGCAAGCGAGCAAATTGGCGCTTCAGCAGAGCCGGGCTGAGAGCCAGAAAATGAAAAGTGAAATGGCTGGCGAGAGCGTCAAAGCGACCGCTATGGAAAGCGGTATTGCGAAGCTCCAGGCAACCTTGGACGAACTGGTTCCGTCGGAAAATACCTACAACATCAAAGTAAATCAGTCTCTGATCGTGGGTGGAGGGCGCCTGACCGTCGGGCTGGTCGGTGCGCCGACAAACGACAGCGTAACGCTCAATGTTAATGGGAAGCGTCAACCGCTCGGCACGGGCGATGTCCTGAACGTTGCTGTCGATGCCCAGACCAACTGCCAGGTTCGCGTGCAGTCGTTTGACATGTTCAAGGCCGTCGTAACGGCGACCTGCGGCCGCCGCTGAGCGACCTGAAATTCAGAATTTGAACGGAAAAAGAGCCTTCCCCTACGGGGAGAGCGGCCGTCTGTGGCCCGCCAGGCAGTCGATCCTCGAAGCGAACAGGCCAAAAATCCGTTAGCATCGTTTGCAACCGATTCGCCAGACGCTCGTAAGGAGCAGGGGAACCATGAGGCAGATCATCACGGTTGCAACTATGAAAGGCGGTAGCGGTAAGAGCACGGTGGCAAGTTGCCTCGCGATTCATTGGCAGCTTGCGGGTCGTAATCCTGCGGTCATTGATGCCGACCCGCAGCGCTCGATTGCGCGTTTGGCAGCGCGCGAACGCGGCCTTGGTGGCGTTGAAGTCGTCGAAGATTCCTCAAGGGACGCGTGGAGAACAGCCCGGAAGCTTGCCGGCAATGGCCGTCAGGTCTTGATCGATACTGCAGGATTCCGCTCCGAAGCAACGTTAGCCTGCATTGCCGCGGCAGACTTTCTTCTCGTACCGGTCAAGGCATCTCCACTGGATATCGATCGCATGTTGGACACACTCAATTCGTTGATCGAGGCTTCGGGTGGTCGACGGCCGATGTATCGGTGCGTCCTCACGCAAACGACGAGAGACTCGGTTATCGCGAAGCATGTACGTTCTGAATTGACCGAGGCGGGCTTTCCGGTGCTCAATACCGAAATGAACAACCGCGTCATTTATGCCGAAGCAGCGCTGTGGGGTGCCACGCCGACCCTGATCGAGCCGTCGGGGGCCGCCGCGCGTGAAATCGCCGCGATTGCGGCCGAGATCGACGCTCTGACAGGCCTGCAAGTAGCGGCGTGATCGATGAACAAGAAGAAGCTCCCTAAGGCAATTCGACCGACTGCAAAGAAACCGGCCCCGGCCACAGAGACAGTTCGCGCATCGCGCGCCGCTACGCCCGATGCCGGGAAGGTCTTGCCATCTCGCTCAAAAGCCGCCGCCACTGCCGCCGCATCCGACGGCGATCGGCGGCTTCGCGCAGCCAAAGTGGTCGATCGATTTTCTTTCTGGTCTGGTGTTGCGGGTCTGCTGCCCGTCCCGTTCGTGGACCTTGCTGCTGTCGCGGCGGTGCAAATCCAGATGCTTCGGGTGATCTCGCGGATTTACGACGTGCCTTTCTCGGAAAACAGGGGAAAGGCTTTGATCGCCGGACTTTTCGGTACCGTCATTCCCGTGAGTACGGGCGTCGGTATGGCAAGCATGGTAAAGGGCATTCCGATCGCCGGAACTGCAGTCGGAGCACTTGTAACGCCGGCGTTGGCCGTGGCGGCGACCTACGCGATAGGCAGGGTGTTCATCCAGCACTTCGCCTCGGGCGGGACGCTGCTTGACTTTGAGCCGCCGAACTATCGCGAGTTCATTTCCCGGGAAATGCAGTCGCGCCTCGGGCGATCGTCGAAATCGAAGCCCGCGCGCTCAGAGCCGACCTAAATCAGATCCTTGGGAGTTTTCGCAGCGCTATAGCGGCCGCTTGCCGCCGGTCTTCGTCGCCTTTTCGGCATCCCACCACCACACGGCCGGAAATGCGGACATGCCGTATTTCGGCATGGTTGCCGGATGGCTGAACCTGTTCCACCGCGCGGTTCGTAGTTTCGAGTAGCTCCATTGCGGCACAACAAACTGGTTCCACAACAGGACTCGATCGAGCGCCCTGGCCGCGGCGACGAGTTCTTCGCGAGTCTTCGCGTAAATGACCTTTTCAATCATCGCATCGACTGCCGGATTCTTAATTCCCATGACATTGTCCGACCCGACCTGATCAGCCGCGGCCGAGCCCCAGTACCCGCGCTGCTCGTTGCCCGGCATAAGGGATTGTCCCCAGCCGAACGTAATGATGTCGAAGTCCCAGCCGCGGAGCCTGTTCTCGTACTGCGCCTGGTCGACCGTGCGCACCGACACAGCGATCCCGAGTTTCTCGAGCGAAGGCTTGTAAAACAGGTAGACACGCTCAAACAGCGGCGCGTTGGTCAAAAGCTCGACCTCAAACGCGGCGCCGGTCTTGCTATTGACCATTTGCTGATTACGGACCTCGTAACCCGCCTCCTTGAACAGGCGCAGCGCCTCGCGGAGATTATTGCGTACCGCCGTCGGATTACCGTTGACCGGGTTCTTGTAGGGCGTGGTGAACACTTCTGGCGGTACCTTGTCGCGGACACCCTCGAGCAATTCACGCTCGCGCCCCTCCGGCAAGCCGGTTGCCATTAACTCGGGTATTCCTTGGAAGTAACTCGAAGTTCGCATGTACTGCCCGAAGAAAATCTGTTTATTCATTTCTTCGAAGTCGAACGCATAGTTGAACGCGAGCCGTACCCGCGGATCTTTGAACTTGTCGCGGCGCAAATTGAAAGCGAAGGCCTGCATCAGGCCGATATTGTTGATGGGAAATTCCTCTAGGATGACGCGCTTGTCGGTCACCGCGGCGAAATCGTAGGCCGTCGCCCAGTTTTTGGCGCTGTTTTCGGTTCGCCAGTCGACCAGGTCACCCTTGAACGCTTCAATCGCGATCGTCGCGTCGCGGAAATATTCGTATCGCAAATTGTCGAAGTTATCGCGGCCGATATTGACGTTGAGATCTTTTCCCCAATAGTTCTGCACGCGTTCGAATGTGATATTGCGGCCGGCAGAAAACTCCTTGATGCGGTATGGGCCGCTGCCGAGCGGTGGTTCCAGTGTCGATTCGCCGACCGAGCGCTTCTTTCCCTCACCGTCGGTTCCGTCCCACCAGTGCTTTGGCAGGACAGTGAGCTGACCGACGACCTGCGGCAGTTCACGGTTCCCCGTACCGTCGAAATGGAACGTGACCTCGTGGTCGCCGGTCTTTTCGGCTTTGGTAACCTGCCGGTAGCTCGCGCCGGCCTGCGGGCTGAACTTCTTGAAGGCGTCAAATGAAAAGACCACGTCGTCGGGCGTGACCGGCTTGCCGTCATTCCATTTTGCGTTGGAGCGCAGTCGAAACGTCGCCGAAGAATAATCGTCTGGATGGGTGACAGCTTCGGCGAGAAGGCCATAGCTGCTGGCAACTTCATCAAGCGCCGACACCATGAGGGTGTCGTAGAGAAACTCAACGCCGCTCACCAAAGTACCCTTCACGCCCGCGACGACGGGATTGAAATTGTCAAAACCTCCGAGTGCAATTTGCGACGCAGTGCCGCCTTTCGGGGCTTTCGCGTTCACATAATCGAAATGCTTGAATCCCGCTGAATATTTCAAATTGGAAAGTTTCGAGAGACCGTGCCGCCAGGCGGCCGGTTCGCGCGCCTGCGCCGTTGAAATTTGCAGTGTGTTTTTGAGAGCCGGCGGCCCTCCCGCGAGCACGAGGAGGGCGGTCTTCATCAGGGATCGGCGGTCCATTGGCACTCCACACACTCGGCTCGCGCAAGCCTGCCATTATGCGCGAGCCGCACGGATTTTAAAGACCGTCCGGCTCAGCGCCGCTGATGGTTCAGCATCGCAGACGCTTCACTTCCAGGAAAGTACCGCCGACCAACGAATGGACGTCGGTCTGAAAAACAACAAGGCGCCGGATGAAAATCCGGCGCCTCGTCGGTTTAGATCGATGGGCCCACGAAGGACCTATCTCACGACGCTCAGCCTGGGCAGACCGAGAGACCGGTGCAAGCGCCAAGGGTGTAGTTCACCTGTTCGCTGCCCGCAGCCGCTTCCAGCGCCTCGTCGGAGACTTCAAAAGCCAGTACGTCTTCTTGCTTAGTCATGGCTACAATTCCTTTCGTTTGCCAGCGGCGCTGGCAGTGAGAAGGTCGATTAGAAACCGGAACGCCCCCCCAGCGCCATGGCCTATGATCCGATGCAGACTTTGCAAAGTCAATTGGGGAAAAGCCTATCCCTGCAGTTACTTATGACCGTTCCACGACGCAATTTCCGGAGCGATGATGCCGTCTGGTTGCAGGGCACGGCGTTTAACTTCCTACAGTTGCTGTTCGGCCGCCGAGTTCGGCCCCCACCGGTGTAAAATCCCGCGCAGATTCAAACGCCTTGGGCCACCTGCCGCGATGCAGCAAGGGCCTCCGCTTGGATATAATCCTTCGGTACTGTGAGGCTGCATGGATTCCTTCTACGACCGTCTGATCGATCGCGCGGCGACGATCGACGAGCTCCTGTCAGACGACTTCGAAGCCATACCCGCGGAAAAAGATCGTGCTGGCTTCGGTCAACGCCGTCTGGCCGCCTGGTGCCAGTCTGCCGCGAGCGGCGATTGGTCGCTCTTTGAGCGCAGGATCGAACGTGACGGGTTGGATTCCGCTGGCGTTCTTGCGCGGCTGACGGCTGTCCGGCGAAAGCCGGCTGCGCTGAAGCCACTGTGGGCAACGGATGCCACATGGATTCTGCCCGCTCTTGAAACGACATCCAAGCCTGGGGCCCGGCGGCCGGAGGCCCCGGCCGAGCCAGTGGCATTCGAGCATCTTTTGACCGGTGTTGTCGAAGCCGCTGAAGCGCAGCAGCGATCCCGACTTGGCGATAAAACCATGGCAAACCTAAACGCATCTGCACACCATTGCCTACGGCTTGCGCTTCTCACCGGACTTTCCGAGTTGGTTGCCCCCGCGCTTTACGAACGTTTCGCGGCGATGCGGAACGCGGCTGAGACTGCAGGCCATCGGCAGAGTTCTCCGACGTCGCTCTACGAAAAATTCGTCGCCGAGATGAAGGCAGGCGGCTTTCGCCAGCTGTTTGACGAGAAGCCGGTTCTGCTGCGGCTGATCAGTACGATCGTCCGGCAATGGATCGAGACCTCTCGCGAATTTATCCAGCGGCTTGATGCCGATCTGCCGCTCATTCGCAACACTGTACAGGTCGGCGGGCAGGGCGGAGTCATTCAGATTGAAGGTGGCTTCTCCGACCCGCATAACGGAGGCCGCTCGGTCAAGATCGTCGTTTTCGCAGATGGCTCCAAGGTCGTTTACAAGCCGAAAGATCTGCGGGTCGATGTTGCCTGGCAGAAACTGATCGACCGTTTGAATCGCGCTGCTCCCCCGGTCGAACTGAGAACGGCACGCGCGCTCGCGCGAGACGGCTACGGATGGACTGAATGCATCGAACATTCCGGGTGCGCCACCTCCGACGAGTTCCAGGCCTATTTCAGTCGTGTAGGCGCCTGGGTTGCGCTCTTTCATTGTTTTGCTGCCAACGACATGCATCAGGAAAATATCGTTGGCGCCGGAAGCCATCCTGTACCGATTGATCTGGAGACCATCCTCCAGCCGTCCGGCAGCGGACAGAGACCCTCGGAACCGGAAGACGCTGCATTTGATGCCGCCACGGAAAAGCTCGCCAACTCTGTGATGGCGACAGGGTTGCTTCCGGCCTATGGCCGCGGTCCAGACGGCAAGGTTTTTGCGATGGGCGGCGTGACGGCGGACTGGAATGCGAAAATCAGAATCAAGTGGGAGAACATCAATTCTAACGACATGCGCCCGACGCGATCGAAGGAGACCATCACAAATAATCCCAACCTGCCGCACGTGAACGGGCTTTACGCTAAATTTTCTGACCACATAGAACGACTGATTGTGGGCTTTAACGCCTACGCACGATTTCTTCTGGAAAAGGGAAAGGACGCCGCGCTGTTCGACGGCTTTTCCGGGCTTACTGTCCGAAAGGTCGTTCGGGCGACGCGGTTCTACGCCATGCTGCTCCAGCGTCTGAAGAATCACAAAACGATGGATGACGGTGTGGTGTGGTCGGCACAGGCGGATTTTGGAGCGCGGCTCGCCGATTGGGATACGGACGACGATCCCCTTTGGCCGGTGCAGCGCGCCGAAAGATCCGCTCTCTTGGCTCTCAATATTCCACACTTTGTCTCGGCGACCGACGGCCAAGAGCTGAAGGATGAAGCGGGGTTTCGGATGCGGTTGGCGTCAACCGACGGCCTTACTCGCGCACGCACGCGTTTCACGCACTTTGAACGCGACGAGATCGATTGGCAGGTCAAGGTCATCAAGATCAACACGAACTCGCTCGTAACCGCTGACCGACCGCCGACAGCGACTGCGCGACGGAAGCTGACGGAATTGCGAGAGCCAGCGCCTTCGGATCTGACTTTCCGCGCGGAGGCCCAACGAGCTGCCGATGAATTGGCACGTTATGCGATCAGGCGCGATCAGGCCGCCGCGTGGATCGGACTCGATTGGCTTGGCGATGCCGAGGTGTTCCAGCTCGTAACCTTGGGACCCGATCTGTACAACGGCACAGCCGGACTTTCATTTTTTCTGTCTGGACATGCTGCCGTTACGGGGCAATCGGTGTCGCATGAGCTGGCACTCGCCGGCGTTACTCGGCTTCGCAAGCAGCTCAAGTCCCGCAATGCTGCCAGGTTCGCCCGATCTCTCGGTCTCGGCGGCGCAACGGGCCTGGGCTCGATCGTCTATGCCCTGACGGTGATGTCGACAAATTTGCGCGATCCCGGGTTACGTGACGACGCACACCGAGCAGCCGAGCTTATGACCGAGGAGCTGATCGCGGCGGACAAACGTCTCGATGTGATCGGCGGGAGTGCGGGCGCCGTCCTTTGTCTGCTTCGTCTTTATCGCGATGGACAATCGGAAGCGGTGCTTCGTCGCGCCATCAAATGTGGCGAGCATCTGCTCGCGCAACACCGGTTGGGCGAAACAGGGCGGCGCAGTTGGGTGGGGCAGGGCTTGGGTTCACGCCCGCTCAACGGAATGTCACACGGCGCAGCCGGATTTGCCTATGCGCTTGCTTCTTTGTCGGCCGCGATCGGGCGCGAAGATTTCGCCGCCGCCGCGCAGGAATGCGTCGACTTTGAGAATTCCAGCTTCAGTCCGCAACGCGGCAACTGGCCCGATTTGCGCGTCGAAGGCGCGGAAGCCTGGCCTTGTCAGTGGTGTCATGGAGCGCCCGGCATAGGCCTTGGCAGGGTCGCGATGGCTCGCCTGCCAAAGACAGGCGGCGCGGTGCTCGAGGCCGACGTTCAAGGTGCGGTCGAAGGCACGCGAGCCGCATGGCCTCCCTCCCTCGATACGTTGTGTTGCGGGACAATGGGGAGCGTCGAATTCCTGTGCGAGGCAGGTGATCTGCTCAAACGCAACGATCTTCAGGAGCTCGCCAAACGTGAATTGGCCAGCGTGCTGCAATACGCGGCAGACGCAGGCGACTACCGTTGGAACAGCGGAGAGCGGCGATTCAACCTGGGCCTATTCCGCGGCATGGCCGGGGTCGGTTACACGGCCTTGCGGCAGGTCGATCCTTCGTTGCCGAATGTGCTTATTTTTGAGTAGCCACGCGCAAGCGGCGTCTTCCTGTCTTAACCGGTGAGAATTCCGCGCGACCCAATGTCGCTCCAAGTCGCTCCAGGCCGGGTTGTAGCAACTCAAGGGACGTCATCGCGGGAATTGAGGCGGCCCTTGCCGAGGTTGGTTTGCCGCGCGACTATAGCACCCACGAGAAGACGGCCAAATTCGACTTGGTAAGGGAGGGCTTATGAGTACAGTTCCGAAATTTGCGGCACTGATTGCGGCACTCATTCTAGGCGTCGCCGCAGGAGCCGCCGAAGCAAAGGACAAGGTGAAGGTGGGCTTCATCGGTCCGCTGACTGGCGGCACGTCCGCGAACGGACTCGGCGGACGCAACTCTGCCGATCTGGCGGTGCGGCTGCGCAATACCGATCCGAAATCAAAGTACGAATACGAGCTCGTCGTACTGGACGACGAGTGCAAGCCGAACGTAGCGGTGCAAGTCGCAACCAAAATGGCGGCCGATAAGGAAATTATTGCCGGCGCTACGCACTACTGTTCGGCAGCGGCGATCGCGACCGTTGACACCTATCATAAATTCGGCTTCCCCGTGATCGTCTGGGGAGCGGTGCTTCCTGACATTACCTATCGCAACAAGTATGAGGAGATTCATCGCGTCAATGGAACGATGATCAACCAGAACGATGCCAACGCCGAATTGATTTCCAAGCTTGGCTACAAGACTATCGCCGTCATTCATGACACGACCGATTACGGCAAGGGTCATAACGAGTATTTCAGCAAAGCGCTGGCCAAGATCGGTAAGGCCAACATCGTTGGAACATTTGGCGTCACTGCCGATCAACAGGACTTCACTGCTGAGCTCACCAAGATCAAGGCGCTTAACCCGGACGTCATCTATTTCGGTGGCCTGACCCCCATCGGCGTGCGTATCCGCTCGCAGATGGACAAGCTCGGCATTAAGGCTGTGTTTGACGGCACGTCCGGCATCGTCTCCGACGCTTACATCCAGGGGCTGGGCCCGCTGGCGGAAGGCAGCTTGGCCTTCCGTGAGGGTGCGCCGACCGAAAAGCTTCCCGGCGGCAAATTCTTCATGGAAAAATACAACGCACAGAAATATGACAATCCGCCCGAAGCCTACGGTGCTTTTGCCTACGTGGCGATGGACATGATCCTGGATACCATCGAGAAGGTAGGGCCTGATCGGAAGAAAGTCATCGCGGAGCTCGCCAAGGTTAAAGACCGGGACTCCATCGTCGGAAAGATCACGTTCGACGATCATGGTCAGAACACGGTGCCTGTCATCACGAAATACGTGATCCAGGACGGTAAGTTTGTCGAGTGGGACGACAGCGAATATGCCAGCGGCAAGCGCAAGCTGCCGGGGCAGAAATAGGTTGACGCGACCGGGGCCGCGGCAGGCGCGGCCCCGTTTTCTTTAACGCCTCACAAGAACGCCGGACATGGACGCGGGCCTGCTCGCTCAGTACGTCATGAATGGGCTGATGCTCGGCATGATGTATGCGCTGGTGGCGGTTGGGTTCACGCTTTTCTTCGGCGTGCTCGATGTTATTAAATTTTCCCACGGCGATGTGCTGACCGTCGGAGCGTTCACGGCGCTCGCGACTTATTTCGGGCTGCGCATGCTGGGGCTGAATTACAACTGGCTCGATCTTTTGGTCATCCTGGTGCTGGCGACGCTGGCCATGGCGTTTCTTGGCATGGCGATCGCCCGCTATCTGGTGATGCCGTTGCGCTCGGCGCCTGCGCTCAACACGCTGCTGATCACGCTGATGCTGGGCACGGTCCTGCGCGAGTCCGTTCGTCTTTTCTATCCGCAGGGCGCAAATCCGAAGCCGTTTCCGGCCCTGCTCCCCCGCGCGTCGATTGATTTGGGCGGCTTCAATCTGCGGCTCGACAACGTGCTGATGCTGACGGCTGGTGTGCTGGTGATCGTTGGCATCCAGTATTTGCTCAATCGGACAAAGCTTGGCCTGGCGATCCGTGCCGTCGCGCAGGACGAGGAAACCGCGCGCACGATGGGCATTAATTTCACGGCAATCGTTCTGGTCACGTTCGCGCTTGGCTCGGGCCTTGCTGCCTTTGCCGGCGTGATGAATGGCCTCTACTACAACGAGATCAATTTTGGGATCGGCCTCTACCTCGGCGTGGTCGGATTTTCCGCGGCCATTATCGGCGGTCTCGGCAGCATCTATGGCGCGATTCTAGGGGGCTTCCTGTTCGCCGGCCTGCAGACGATCGGCACGGTCATGCTTCCGTTTGCTAGCGCCTATAAGGACGTCTTCGCGTTCGCCGTTGTCATCGCAATCATGGCCTGGCGGCCAACCGGCCTGATCCGCGAAAAAATCAGCGAGCGGGTCTAAGGATGGCGGAGAAGGGGCATACCACGGTGTGGCCGGGCATCGTCGCCCTTGCGATTGCGACCGGCTATCTCATCGCGCTGCTCGGCGTTGAAAAGCAAAACCTCATCATCATCCTGCTGGCGACCGGAATCGTGGCTGTGCTTGCCGCGGCCTGGCTCGGTCTGCTCGAGAACGTCAGCGCATCATTCGTGGAACACGAGGATACTCTGGCCGTTTGTGCCATTGGCGCGGCGTGCGCGGTGGCGGCCGTGTTTCACGACAATCACTTCGTTTTGCTGTTGGTGATCACCGTGCTGCTGTATTCGGTGGCGACACTCGGGCTCAACGTACAGTTCGGCTATGCGGGCGTGCTCAATTTCGCGGGCGCGTCGTTTTTCGGCATCGGCGCCTATACGTCCGCCGTTCTGAACGCATATACGGCCGTGCCGCATCTGCTGGTCCTTCTGGTCGGTGGATTGCTGGCGGCTTTCGCAGGCTCTCTTTTGTTGCTGCCGGTGTTGCGAACACGCGGGCACTATGCGGCCGTCGTCACCATCGCCTTTGCCCTGCTGTTCAAGACCTTTCTCGAGGTGAATGACGTCCTTGGCGGCCCGCAGGGGATGCAGGTCAAGGGCATGCGCATTCTGGGATGGTCGTTCAATGACAATATCGAGATCGGCCGGATCTCGCTGTCGTTTTACATGAACTATTTTGTTCTGAGCCTGTTGCTGCTTGTCGGCGCCTTTGTCCTTGTGCGCCGGCTCGAGCGGTCCTGGATCGGGCTCAACCTCGACGCCTTGCGGCTCGATGAAACCGCGGCCGGCTGCTTCGGCCTCGATATCGTGCGTTGGAAGATCACGGCCTTCCTGATTGGCAACTTTCTTATCGGAATCGCGGGCGCGCTGTTCGGAATGGTCGGCGGTTTTGTCGCGCCAAACAACTACACATTCGCGGACTCGCTCATCCTGGTTTCGATCCTGTTGCTTGGGGGCATTGGCAATCCGTGGGGACTTATGGTGGCGACCATAATCGTCGTGGTCGTGCCCGAGAAATTGCAGACAATCCAGGAGTACCGGTTCCTGCTGTACGCGCTGATGGTAATCGCGGTTCTGCTTTTCCGGCCCGAAGGGCTGCTGCCGCGGCCGGTGCGCCGTTATTTCCCGGGATGGCGGCCATGAGCACCCTGCTCGAAGCGCACGGTCTGTCCAAGCACTTCGGCGGCGTGCAAGCGCTTGACAGGCTCGATCTCGCCGTTGCGGCGAACGAGATCCTCGGTCTCATCGGCCCTAACGGCTCCGGCAAGACTACATTTTTCAACGTCGTCACGGGGATCTACGACGCCGACGCCGGGCGCGTAATGTTTGACGGCACGGATGTCACGAATGCGAGTGCGCGCGCGATCTACCAAGCCGGCATATCGCGGACATTCCAGCGCTCGCGCTTGTCTCTGCCGCTCTCGATCTTCGACAACATCATGATCGGCAACCACAAGCGCCTCAATCAGGGCCTGTGGTTTAATCTGGCAAAACGCGGCAACTTCAAGCGGGAGTTCGAACGCAGTTACGCCGACGCGCGGGCACTGGTGGAGGTGTTCGAGCCGGGACTGGCGGGCCGCATGTTCGAGCCTGTCGCTGGCCTTCCGATGATCGACCGCCGCCGCATCGAGATCTGCCGGGCACTGATCAGTGCGCCGAAACTGCTGCTGCTAGACGAGCCGTCGGCGGGAATGACGCACGACGAAACGGCCGAGCTCATGAACGACATCCTGCTGGTGCGCAAGCGCAATAAAGATCTCACCATCATCATCGTCGAGCATGAGATGGGCGTGATCGAGCGCATCACCGATCGTTGCGTGGTGCTCAATTTCGGACGGAAGATCGCCGAGGGCCCGTACCGCACCGTTGCCGCCGACGCGCAGGTCCAGGAAGCCTATCTGGGAGCTGCGTGATGGCGAGCATTCTCGAGATCGAAAACGTCTACACGGCCTACGACAAGGCTGATGTGCTGCAAGGCGTGTCGCTGAGCGTCAATGCCGGCCAGATTACCTGCCTGCTCGGCTCAAACGGTTCGGGCAAAACCACCCTTGTGCGTTCGGTCCTTGGGCTCACACCCCCGCGTGCCGGCCGTATTGTCTTCGATGGCGCCGACATTACGCATCTGCCGACCCATAGGATCATCGAGGCGGGTATTGCCTGCATTCCGGAGGGACGCAAAGTCTTCCCCAAGCTGACGGTCGAGGAAAATCTGCGGGTCGGCGCCTACCAGGAGCGGTCGGACAAGGCGACTGCCGCGCGTCTTGCCGAGATTCTGCAGATTTTTCCGCGGCTCGCCGAACGCCGCACCCAGCTCGCAGGCACGATGTCGGGCGGCGAGCAGGCAATGCTGTCGATCGGACGCGGCCTGATGTGCGCGCCCAAGCTTCTGCTCGTCGATGAGCCGTCGCTCGGGCTTTCGCCGCGACTGGTCAAGGAGAACTTCAAGATCATCCGGAGCATCAATGAGCGCGGTATCACGGTGCTCTTGGTTGAGCAGAATGTGCACCAGACTCTTGCAATTTCGCATTTCGGTTTCGTGCTATCGAAGGGGCGCGTTGCCGCGAGCGGGAATCCAGCCGAGCTCGCCGCGCAGCCGGAAGTCCGCGACGCATATTTTGGTTAGGCCATGAAATCTTCAGTCGAGCTGACGCAGGACCTTGTTCGCTTCAACACCATCAATCCGCCGGGTGCCGAGCGGGCCTGTGCCGAAACGCTTGCTGCTTTGCTGAAAGATGCAGGCTTTACGGTCGATGTCGTTCCATTCGGCGACGGCCGCGCGCAGATCGTTGCTCGTATCGGCGGTGTTTCAGGAAAGCTGCCAATCGGATTTACCGGCCATCTCGATACGGTGCCGCTTGGCGCACAGCCATGGTCGGTCGATCCACATTCTGGCGCTATTGTCGACGGAAAGCTTTACGGGCGGGGCTCCTCGGACATGAAAAGCGGCGTCGCGGCGTTTGTCGTCGCCTGCCTGCAGTTGGCCAGCAAGCTCGCGGGTACGCCTGGCGTGGTGCTGGTCATTACCGCGGGGGAGGAGACCGGCTGCACCGGCGCCGCGGCGCTGGCGCAGGAATTCAAGAACCTGCCGAAAGTCGGCGCGTTTGTCGTGGCGGAGCCGACCGGCAACCGACCTTTGGTCGGGCATAAGGGCGCGCTGTGGCTGGAGGCCGTCACAAAAGGGGTGACCGCGCACGGCTCGATGCCGGAGAAAGGCGTCAATGCTGTCTACAAGGCCGCCCGCGCCGTTACGGCTTTGCAGGATTTCGATTTCAACGTCGCGCGCCACGATGTGCTCGGCAAGCCGACGCTGAATGTCGGCACCATCACCGGTGGTCTCAACATCAACTCAGTCCCGGACCGCACGGCCATCGGCATCGATATCCGTACAATTCCAGGGCAAAACCACGCGGGGATTCGCGAGCAGCTCGCGAGCTATCTCGGCACCGAAGTTGAGCTCGGCACCAAGCTCGACGCGCAGAGCGTGTGGACCCGTCCCGACGATGGCTGGATCGGAAAGGTCGCCCGCGCAGCTCATCAGATTGCCGGAGTCGGCGGTGAGGTTGGTGCTGCTCCCTATTTCACCGACGCGTCAGTCCTGACCCCGGCGATGGGCGGACCGCCGACAGCGATCATTGGCCCGGGGGAGCTCGAGCTTGCGCACCAGACCGACGAGTATTGTTATGTGTCACGGATCGAGCACGCGACCGAGATCTACGCGACGATCATCCGCGACTGGTGCACGCTCTAGCACTTCGTTGGAGGTAGGTGTTTCTCGGCTTCGCGCGCGGCGCCTTCCATTGTCATGAAAACCGCGCCTTCCTTCGCCAGCCTGTCGATCATGTCCTCCAGCGCCAGCATGCGATAGCCGCGCCCAATCACGTAAGGATGCATGGTGTAGGTCAAGACACCCCAGTCGACGGTCTTTTTCATATAGAGGAACTCGTCGAACCAGTTCTGTAGGACCGCGCGCGCAGGCTGCATGCCGGCAAGGATCGAGGTTTGCGTGCGCACGAACTCGAAGTGTGGGTAATCATCGAGTGACCAGCTGATCGGCATTTCAATCAGGCTGGTTTGCTGGCCGAAATGATAGGGCTCTCCGAGTTTCGCAACATCGCCGCGCCGCGCCCGGTAAGGCACATAGTCGGACCCCATCAGGCTGGAGTCATAGGTAAAACCGTGCACCAGCAGCAGGTCGATGGTGTGATCGCTCAGGTCCCATGACGGTGAGCGGTAGCCGCGGGCTTTTTTGCCGGTCAGACGCGTGATGGCTTCATTGGCCCGTACTAGATCAGCCTCTTCTTCATCGCGGGTTTGCGTCGCCGGCGGAATATGGGCCCAGCTGTGGTGCGCGACCTCATGTCCCGCTTTTACAACGGCCTCGCATTCGCGTGGCCAGCTTTCGATCGTGAATCCCGGAATGAACCAGGTGGTCTTGATGGAGCGCGAGGCGAGAAAGTCGAGAATCCGGCGCGAGGCCAATGCGCCGAATTCGCCGCGCGAGAGCGGCGTCGGCGTCGCCATCCCGCGCGCGATGAAGCCGGATTGCGTATCGAAATCGAACGTCAGGCAGACGATGTGGCGTGGCATGGCATTGTCACTGTACGTCCTCGCATGATACTCGCGCCGGCGCGGCATGATAGGAAGGCGGGCAGGAGGGTCAAGGTTTTGGCGGTTAGGGAAGTCGGAATCATCGTCAATGGCGCAACCGGTCGTATTGCTTCGACGCAGCACCTAGCGAACGCGCTGTTGCCGATCCGCGCCGAGGGCGGGTTGGCCATTGGCGACGACCGCGTCATACCGCGGTTGCTTTTGTCCGGCCGCGACGAGCAGCGCCTCGTTGCGCTCGCGCGCAGCAACGCGATTGATCGCTGGACAACCGATCTCGATGCCGCCCTCTCGGATACCGGATATTCAATATTCTTCGATGCAGCGGCAACGAAGCAACGGGTACCAACGCTGACCAAAGCGATCGCGGCCGGAAAACACATTTACAGCGAAAAACCGGTTGCGCTGTCCGTCCCGGAAGGTCTGTCACTTCTGGCTGCGGCGCGCGCTCGCAACCTCAAGCACGGCGTGGTCGAGGACAAGATTTTCCTGCCGGGCTTGCAGAAACTTGCCCAGCTCGCTGACAGGAAATTCTTCGGCCGTGTCACCGGCCTCCGCCTCGATTTCGGCTGGTGGGTGTTTGATGGCTTCGAGCGCAAGAGCCAGCGGCCGAGCTGGAACTACCAGCGAAGCGGAGCCGGTGGTTTGACAATGGATATGTACCCCCACTGGCGATACGTCATCGAAAGCGTTCTCGGACCGATCAGACGGATTGTGGCAGCAACTGCCACCGCCATTCCGCAGCGCGCGGACGAAACCGGCGCGCGTTATGATGTCGACGTCGATGATACGTCCGTGACGTTGGTCGAGTTGGAAAATGGCGCCGTTGGCACGATCTTTTGCTCATGGGCGACCCGGGTGCGCCGCGACGATATTCTGACTTTCCAGATCGACGGCACCGGCGGCTCGGCGATTGCTGGTGTGCACCGGTGCTGGGCGCAAAGCGCGGACGACACGCCGGACGTCCGTCACATCAATCCAATGGTCGATATCAATTTCGATTATCGCCGCGACTGGAAGGAAGTGACCGGACCGGTCGATTCTACAAATCCTTATCGCGTCGGATGGGAGCGGTTTCTCAGGCACATCGTCGTAGGTGAGCCTCTGGCGAGCGATCTGTCGGCCGGGATTCGCGATTTAAGGCTGGTTGAGGCCTGCTATCGCAGCGCCGCCGAAGGCAGATGGATTAGCCTTGATGACGTCTGGTCCGTCCTATCGACGGTGCAGGCAGGAGTAGATCCTGATCAGATCCCGCGCCGGCTCAGGGACTGAGCGCGTACCTTTCGCGTTTTCCATTGCGGTCTGGCAGGACAGCCAGAAATAATTTCCAGCGGGATCGACAACGATCCGTTCGGGTTTGAAATCCGAAACGATGATCGACAGATATTCGACCGTCGAAAACCAGCTGAGCTGATTAAGCTTCGGTGAAATCCGTTGCGATGAGACGAAGCGCGGATCGCCGAGCGCGGGATCGGAAGCGCTGCCCAATGCGAGCGCCCTTATTGCGGCCTTGTATGCCGTCCAGTCCGTGACGAATTTTGCGGTTTGGACAACATGAATGGCTGTGACAAGGATGATGGCGCCGATGTAGGCGTGGATCGCCGTGGCACTGCTCAAGTGCTTTGCGATTTTTGGCAGACCCAAAAACTCAGGCGGAGCGCTGTCTGCTCGCATTGCGTAAAACGCTGACAACACACCAAAGACTGGAGTAATGACGACCAGCACCGTCCGGAGATAGTAGCGGTTGCTGGCATGGATCCCTTGGTCGAATAGCAGCCAATAAATCAGCAGAGCGATTGCAGTGACGGCGATTGCCGCGAGCAGCGCGGTATCCGCATTCATGACTCGGGTAAGCGCGAAAAAGAGCAGGCTGTACCCGGCGAGAACGGCGATCAGCAGGACAACGAGGTTGATCTGAAAGATCGCAGGATCGAAAAATTTTAGACCCGCTCTGACAAGAACATCGGCGAAGTAATCATCGGGCGGATAGGTCATCTTCACGATGATCCACACGATCAACGCGACCAACAACGAGATTGCCCCGCGCACGAACAACGGGTCACGCACACCATGCAACCCGAGCGTCGCGACAATGACAAATGCAAGCACAATGCCGCCCGCGTGCGAGAGAACCAGGGCTACCACTGCGATTGACAAGACCGCTGCCCCAACGATGCCTCGATGTGCATAGTGGGCAAGCGCAAGCGTCGGCCAGAACAGCGCGTGCGCCATCCACATCTCCGTCGGAAAGCCGAAGACTAATGGGCAGAGGAGTGCGGTTGAGGCGCATGCAAAAACGAAGATGGCGCGGGTGTGGGATCGGTCGGCGATGAAGGTCAAGCCGAGACCGATCAACGGCGCGACGTTGAAAAGAAATCCATAGACGACGATCCCGGCGTATGGACGTCCTGTAAGCCCGACAAAGGTTTCGGCAGGCCAGAGCGTGAGGAAAAAAACCGTCATACGGGTCGCAATGTTGTGCCAGTGGAAGGCCCACACGTCCTGGACGGCGACCGCATAGGAAAACATCGCGCCGTCGGCGTAAAGCTGAAGCTCATAAATGAGCGCGACAGCGGCAAAGGCGAGCGACCAGCCGACGCCGGTAACGACAATCAAATTGCGCAGAAGTGTCTCCTCGCGGCGGGCAGACGATCGCGACGCAGCCTGCATTGTGCCTAGCCACGCGAGAGCTGCTGGCGTTCCAGAAGCTGCTTGAAGACGCCGCCTGCCACTTCTGCGATCTTGTCGAGGAGTTGCTTGCCGAATTCCGCTGATGCTGATTTTGCGTCGCCAATGACACCGCTTTCGGCGATAGCCTTCTCGTCGGTAGTCCACGGCCAGGTCACGGATTGGTCAAGGATCGTCGCGCGGACGGTCTCCATGCGGGGCGTGCCCCGCAACTTGGCAATCTCGTCAACGCGGACGAGGTGCGGCGCAGCTGCCAGCATCATCGAGGTCTCGTTCTTCCCGCCATGGATTTCCGGCGTTTTGGAAACCGCGTTGATGTCCGCCCAGGTGGTCGGATGCAAAATACAGACATTGAGCCCGAAATCGCCGCGCAGATCCTGCGCCAGGGCCTCCAATATCCCGCGGTTACCCCCGTGGCCGTTGATGATGGCAAGATTACGCGCCGGCAGGCTGCGCGCGATTTCGCGCCCCAGGTCGCGAATGAGGCGGGTCAGACTCTCGATGGACAAAGACAGCGTGCCCGGAGCCCACTCATGCTCGCGGGCAAGGCTTACGGCCACAGAGGGTAGTTGCCATAGGTCGTAGGTCTCGCCCCATCGCGCGATGATGCGCCGCGTGAATTCCTCTGCCAGCAGGAGGTCAGTGTTGAGTGGCAGGTGGGGGCCGTGCTGCTCGATCGAGCCAATCGGCAGGCAGAGGATTGAGCTCGCGCGCAGCCGCTTTGAGATGTCCGGGTAGGTCAACTCGCCGATTGACCGGCTCGGCATGTCTTTTGGCATGACTGATGTCAGCTCTTTAAGCCGCGGCAGGCGGCGCCCGCAATGACGATATCAGCGCTGCGCAATGATGCCAGAGAAAAGCCGCACCGGATTACGATGGCTCGGCCAGTGACGCCATAAGGTGATCGAGGCGATGTCCCGCACGAACGGCTTTTGCGGCCATGTAGCGCCGATTCTCGGCATTGATCGGAGCTTCAAGCGGCATACGGCTTGCGATTTCGATGCCGGCCTTGGCGAGACCATCGAGCTTGGCGGGATTATTGGTCAGGAGGACAATGCGCGTGCAGTTGAGCATCTGCAGCATGCGCGCGGCGATGCCGTAGTCGCGCTCGTCATCGTCGAAGCCGAGCGTCGTGTTGGCGTCGACCGTGTCAAGACCGTCGTCCTGCAGCTGATAGGTCCGCATCTTGTTGGCGAGGCCCACCCCGCGGCCTTCCTGTGCAAGATAAAGTACGACGCCACCGCCGAGATCTTCGAGCCGCCGCATAGCGAGTTGAAGCTGGTCGCCGCAGTCGCAGCGCCGCGAACCAAAGACGTCGCCGGTGAGGCACGCCGAGTGGAGTCGCACCGGCACAGCGTTCGAAAAATCGGGCTTGCCGACGATGATCGCGGTGGAATTGCCGCCGATCGCGTCGCGGAACACGACGAAGCGTGCCTGCATGCCGGAATCCAAGGGCACCGATGCTTCGCTGACCAACGTCAGCGACTGGATCGCTTCGTTGGCAAATCGCTCGACCGCTTCAGCGTCGACCCCGATGATGTCCGCGTCACGCGTTACAGCGTCGGCAGGAGCCTCTGCCGCCAGCACCGCGGGAAGGCCTTGTGAAATCTTCACGAGCTGGATAGCGGCGGCGGCGGCGGTACCGGCCGGTTTTGCCTCGGGGATGCGATCGCAAGTCACGTCACTGACCAGCGCCTCGATCGTGGTCGCATCGTCATCCGATGTGAGACGCATTGCCATCGGCGTCCGCGCATCCAGTCCAAGCGCAAGCGCACGCCGCGCGGTAACGATGAGTTGCGGAGTACTTGGCGCGCAAAGCGCCATGAACGCGGTTAGGCGAGCGGTATCGAGTCCTTCGACCGGCAGCGCAAGCAGCGTTTCATTTTTCGCTGTGATGAGGACCGGACGTCGACCATGAAATTCGGCGAGGCCGCGACTGACGCCAACGTGACCCTTACTGCCAAACAATACCGGGCTTACGCCACTGCGTACTGAATTCATTCCCGAGACTTTCTGTTTTTTAGACGCCCGCCAATTAAAGAACACCGATTGCCGTGTATCCATTCCGGTCGCAAAGAGGCCGAATTTGTGCCAGCCTGCTGGCGTCCGTATCAGCTGTTAACGCACGGGGCGTGCATTTAGCTGCCATGTCATTAAGAAATTTTCCCCATAACCCAAATACAGACGTCGGTACGCTATCCGACCCATGGTTAGAGTTTAGCAATATTTTCCGGTCCGGTGACCAGCCTCTTCCGCAGCCCTGGAGTGAAATTTTCGGGCCTCTTCGCCGGGGCCTCGTCGACGAGTTGATGGTGGTTGGCCAGATCGGTCAATCGCTCGATGGCCGCATTGCGACGGAATCGGGGCATTCGAAATACATCAACGGGCCGGCCGGACTGACCCACCTCCACCGGTTGAGAGCTTTGGTCGACGCGGTCGTGATCGGCGTCGGTACTGCGATAGCCGACGATCCTCAGCTGACGGTGCGGCGGGTTGCCGGCCGGCAGCCGGCCCGTGTGGTCATAGACCCGACCGGTCGTCTCGGCACCAAGGCGAGGGTCTTTGACGAGGACGGTGCCCGTCGCATCTTGGTGACCGCTGAAGGAAAATCCGCGGCTCCGGGCCGGGGTGTTGAGCTTCTTCGCCTGCCCACTGCCGATAGGCACCTTGTTCCTGCAGACATCCTTGCGGCACTCGGTGATTGCGGGATGCGCCGGATACTGATCGAAGGTGGCGCCGACACCGTGTCACGCTTCCTCGCGGCGGGCTGTCTTGACCGGCTGCACGTGATCGTGGCGCCGATCATTCTGGGTGCGGGCCGGTCTGGCATTGCATTGCCACCGGTCGAGCGCGCCGACCAGGCCATGCGGGTGCCGATGCACACGCATCGAATTGACGACGAAATGCTTTTCGATTGCGATCTTGCGGCTCAACGCCTGCCAGTCGGTACCGCAAAAAGATCAACATGACCGACGCGAAGGGACGACGTTCCCGCTGCGACGCTGGCGCGGCGGCGTGTCAGCCACGATGCGGTTTCGGCGAGCGATAGCGCGCCCATTTCGCGCGCCGCACTCGCCCAGCCGGCAAATATTTCCAACTGAATGTCGGGATCGTTTGGGCCCATCGTCCAATCTGATGGACGATGGGTGACGGTGTAGCCACGGCGCTCGAAAGTGGTGATGGCACGTCCGGCAGCCTCCGGTCCGAGCGCCAGGCCAAATCCCTTATCGGTGGTCTGGTGCTTGTTGACTGCCGCGACGATCGACGCGTCCGCAGGGTCGTTCGGTGAAATGTCAATACGGCCGTCATAAGTCAATGCGGCGTAGAACGAAATAGAACGTGCTGCGACTTCTGTCGCCAGGCGATCGAGCCAGTCTTTTGAAACGAGATCGAGAAATGCCGAGGTGGTGACCAGGTCAATCGCGCCATCGAGTGCTGCTTCGAGGTCGCGGTTGAGATCGAGCGGGGCCGCCGTGACTTTGACATTTTCGGCGAGCGGCATCGCGTTCGCGCGGCCAAGCAGACCCAGGTCATTGTCGGCAAGCCGCCAGATTTGGCGCGACGGAAGGTGTCGGGTCAGTGCGCGCACCGTTGCGCCGGTGCCGCAGGCGAGATCGACGATATGGACCGACGGCAGCACGGCAACCGAGGCTGCTACCGCCGCAATAACCTCGCGGCTGCGCGCACGCAGGTCATAGGGCTCGCGCAACGTAAGCCAGTCGGCGGAGAAACCGCTCACGTGAGCGCCTCCAGGGTGCGCGCCACGATTTTTGCGGAATCTTGCCAGGTCGGAAGCTTGGCCGCCGCTGCTCGCGCGCCGGCGGCGAGGCGCTTTCGCTCGTCGGCATCGCCTATCAGCCGGCGCAGCGCCACTGCGAACGCGGGCACATCGTCGGGCTCAACCAGAATGCCGGCGTCAGGCGGGACGGTTTCGGGGATCGCGCCCGCCCGCGTGCCGATCACCGGAAGCCCATGCGCGATTGCCTCGCTGTAGGCCATGCCGTAGCCCTCGAACCGCGAGGCGAGGGCAAATATGTCGGCCTTGGCATAGAGCTTTGCAATTTGTTTCGTGGATACCGCGCCAAGCACCGTCACCCGCCCGCCAAGCCTGAATCGGGCGATGTCGCTGTCGAGTTGCGCCGCCGTTTTTCCGTCGCGGTCGCGGTCCCCTGCGATGGTGAGGTGCCACGACCGGTCGGTCAGCGTGGCAAGCGCGGCAACAAGCACATCAAAGCCTTTGCGCGGCACAACCGCGCCGACCGAGAGGATTTGCACGACGCCATCGCGATTTCCGGGTGCCGATGCCACGGCATCGTTTCCCGGTCTTGCAACCGTGATCTTGTCCTCGGCAACAGAATAGTCCGCAACCAGGCGCTGCGCGGTCGCTTCACTTGTCACGACGACATGTTTGACTGCCGCCAGCGCCGCCTTTTCGCTGGCACGCAGGATGTCGGCTTGCGACCCGGTAAGGCCGTTTTCCAATGCCAGCGGGTGATGGACAAGGCCTACCAGCGTGTGGTTCGCACGCAGACGCCGGGCCGCGTCGGGCAGGACGCCGAGCGCGAGTCCGTCGGCGATGATGGGACAACCTTCGGGCACCATCAGCAGCCTTGCTTCGGCGGTGGCACGGGTCTCCTTTGCGGGCCAGGGAAAGTTCTCGCCGAGATTGATGCGCTCGATGGCCCAGCCGAGGGCCTCAAGTTCGCTGATAATTCGCCGGTCATAAGCGTAACCGCCGGTCGGCGTCGAAAGATCACCCGGCACTGCGAAGGCAAGCCGCTTTACCACAAGTTCGCCTCGTAAGACGCTCGTGCGACATGGGACTCGCCGAGCGTGACGCGGATCGCCTTCAGTTCGCGGCCGGGACGGCCGAGCTGGTCGGCGCGTGCCGCCTTCGCAAGCTGATCTTGGATGTGTTTGGTCAGAAATTCGGTCGTAGTGTTGACCCCTTTGAACTCGCTCAGCTCATCAAGATTGCGATAGTTCAGCAGAGCGAGGACGGCCTTCAGTGCTTCGTGCGCGCGGCCGATATCGATGACGACTCCGTTCGCATCGAGTGTCTCGGAAAAGAAGGCTGCATCGACAACGAAGGTTGCCCCATGCAGGGCCTGTGCCGGTCCAAACATGGCCCCACGAAAAGAGTGGGCAATCATGATGTGATCGCGGACTTCGACGGAAAACAACGGAGCCCCCTAGTCGTAGGAAATAAGTTGAGCGACGACATTGCTCTTCGGGTCAAGCAGTGTGGGCAGACGCGACGGCAATTCGCGAAACCGCACCGCCGGAGCGAGCAGCGCGTCGAGGCGTGGATCGGCAAGCAGATTAAGCGCCGCACGGAGCCGCTGGCCATGGGTCCATCGTGGCCGATGTGACGGCGCAATCTTGCCGACCTGACTCGATATCAGGCGCAGACGGCGGCTATGGAAGCTGCCGCCCAGCGATGCGGCGACCGGCTGCTCGCCGTACCAGCTCAATTCAACGACCGTCGCTTCCTCTCCTGCGAGTGCGATGGCCGTATCGAGGCCGCCGGCGGTGCCGCTCGCATGGAAGACGACATCGCAATCGCCTTTTACGGAATCAGGTGTCGCAAAACTGATGCCGAACCGCTGCGCCAATTGGGCGCGGGCGGCGTTCGTGTCGACGAGCGTTACGTCGGCGCCCGGAAATTGCCCGCAGAGAAACGCGACCATCGTACCGACCGCGCCGGCCCCTACGACCGCGATTCGGTCAGCCGGTCCAGGCACCGCATCCCATACCGCGTTGAGCGCGGTTTCCATGTTCGCTGCAAGAACGGCGCGCTGCGGCGCGACCGACGCGGGCAAGGGCACGACGGCGTCCTGCGGAATATTGAAATGGGTTTGATGGGGATACAGGGCGAAGACTTTGCGGCCGACCATCTCGGCAGGACCGCTGTCGATTTCGCCGACCGTGGCATATCCGTATTTCACCGGGAACGGGAAATCGCCCGCCATGAACGGCGCGCGCATACGCTCGAACTCGCCGCGCGGGACTCGTCCACCCAGCACAAGAGCCTCGGTGCCTCGGCTGAGTGCGCCGAACAATGCGCGCACCCGCACTTCGTGCGGGCGTGGCGGCTGCAGCGTTTCCTGCCGGATCTCCGCTTTTCCGCGGGCCGTGTACCAGAGCGCCTTGGCAGCCTTAGTAGCGCCGTCCTTCGTCACTATCGCTAAGTCCTCGGATTGGACTATCGGGAACGTTCCCGTGTTATATCATCAAGTTCGCACGGGCCGTCGGGGAATAGAAGTCGTTAACCGCGTGTCAGAACGCTCGCTTCCGCAATCGATGAATATTGGTGTCGCCGGGCGCGAAATGACCTGGCGCCGTGCGCTATTTGCCCTGCTTTTCGCTTCCACCATGGTGGGCTCGCTGGCGCTCGCGGCCTTCGCGCTTTCACCTGGCGGTTTGGACGCAATCGACATCATTCTGCTGGTGCTGTTCGCGATCACGCTCCCATGGATGATCGCGGGCCTGTGGAACGCCGTGATTGGATTCCTAGTCATGCGCTTTGCACGCGATCCGATTGCAGCCGTCGTGCCGGAGGTCGCGTTAGTTCGCGACGATGAGCCCATCGTCGCCTCGACCGCCATTGTCCTGTGCATCCGGAACGAGGCGCCGGAGCGTATAGTCCGCAACCTGGAGCCGATGCTCACGGGGCTGGAAGCGTCCCGCTTTGCCCATCGCTTCCATCTGTATGTGCTCAGCGATACCAGTGATCCGTCGGTTGCGACATTGGAAGAAGCGCGCATCGAGGAGCTCGCCGCGCGATGGAAAGATCGTGTCGGGGTGACTTACCGGCGACGTACCGTGAATACCGGATACAAGGCCGGCAATATTCGTGATTTCTGTGAACGATGGGGCAGGGATCACGAGCTCGCGGTCACGCTCGACGCCGACAGCTTCATGACTGCGGACGCGATCCTGCGCCTGGTTCGCTTGATGCAGGCAAATTCGCAGCTCGGGATTCTGCAGGGACTTGTCGTCGGCTTGCCGTCGACCAGTGCCTTCGCCCGCATTTTCCAGTTTGGAATGCGGCTTGGCATGCGGTCCTACACGATCGGAAGCGCATGGTGGCAGGGAGATTGCGGTCCCTACTGGGGCCACAATGCAGCGCTTCGGCTGAAGCCATTCATCGAGCATTGTGCCCTGCCGATCCTGTCGACGGACGGTACGGAGGACCGCCATATCCTCAGTCACGACCAGATCGAGGCGGCTTTGATGCGCGCCGCAGGATACGAAGTGCGCGTCCTGCCGGAAGAGAATCTCGGTTGGGAGGAGAACCCCCCGACTCTGATTGAATTCATCCGCCGCGATCTGCGCTGGTGTCAGGGTAACATGCAGTACTGGCGCTTCCTGGTCTTTCCCGGCCTCACATCGGTCAGCCGCTATCAACTCGGCCTCGCAATTATGATGTTCATCGGATCACCGGCATGGATGGCGATAATGGTGTCGACTGTTCTGTTGTTCTTTTTCGCCGACCCATCCACTGGCTTCATGCGCGGCGATGCGGGAATTGCACTTTTTGTCTGGGTGCTGCTGATGTGGTTCGCACCCAAAATCGCCACCGCGCTCGATATTCTTTTGCGGCCAGATCAACGCCGCGAGTTCGGAGGAACCGCGCTGTTTGTCGTAAACTACTGGATCGAGCTAGTGTATTCGATCCTGCTGGTGCCGGTCCTCTGGTTCGGTCACACGATCTTTCTGATCGGATTGCCGCTCGGCCGTGAAATCGGATGGATTGGGCAGACGCGCGACGACCATACTGTGCCACTGTCTTTGGCTTTCCGGGCGCTGTGGCCGCACACGCTGCTCGGGGTCGCTGCACTGGCGGCCTTGGCCGGGACACGTCCGGCTGCGATTCCCTACGAGGCTTTTCTCGCGGCCGGCCTGGCACTCTCCATTCCATTCGCCATGGTGACCGCCTGGCCGCGTGTTGGAGCCTTTTGCCTCCGCGTCGGCATTGGCCGCCTGCCCGAGGAGACCACGCCGCCGGCCGCGCTGCGCGCGCTCTCGCTGCCTGCGGTCGAGACCGCGGCGCCGATGCCATCCCTCAGCCCGGTCTGACACGTGTTCGGGTTGCTGAAGACCACCAGCGGCATTCTTCGGTCGCTGCGCATCTACTACGGCAACCGCACGCATGCCGCCGCCATGGATCGGCTCTACGGCCAATTCATCAATAATGGCGATCTTGTTTTCGACGTCGGCTCGCATGTCGGCGACCGTACCGCCTCCTTTAGCCGATTGGGTGCGTGTGTCGTTGCGGTTGAGCCTCAGCCAGCGTTGGTCAGAGTGCTGAAGTTGCTTCACGGCCGGAATCCCGCTGTGACCATCGAGCCTGTCGCTGTCGGTCGGGTGGTCGGATCAACAAAACTGATGATAAATCCCGGCAATCTGACGGTTTCGACCGCGTCGCAAGAATTTGTCAGCGCCGCGCACGATGCTCCGGGCTGGGAAACCCAGCGCTGGACGAGAACAATTCAAGTCCCCGTGATGACGCTGGATGCCCTGATTGCAAAGCATGGCAAGCCGGTCTTCATCAAAATCGACGTCGAGGGATTCGAGGCCGAAGTGCTGGCGGGCCTTACGCAGCAGGTGAGGGCGCTTTCGTTCGAATTCACGACGATCCAGCGAGACGTCGCTCGCGCCTGCATCGAGCGGTGCCGTGCGCTCGGTTTCGCGCGCTTCAACAGCGCGGTTGGCGAAAGCCAGGTGCTGACCCATGAGCAATGGGTCGATGGAGATGCGATCGCGGCCTGGCTGGCGGCGCTGCCGCATTCGGTCAATTCCGGGGACATCTATGCAGCGCTCGCCTGACGCCGAGCGGGCAAGGCGTGCCCGGCTGATGGTGGCCGGCCTTGCCGTTGCGGGATTCGGTCTGACCCTGCTGATCTTTTACCCCGGCATCATGACCTACGATGCCAAGTACGTTTACGAGGACATCGCAAAGCACACTTTGGGTGATTGGCAATCCCCCGTGATGACCGTGCTTTGGGCGCTGATCGATCCGATCGCCCCCGGTTCGGCGAGCATGTTCCTGCTGACTGCGGCGGCCTATTGGCTGGCTTTTGGCCTGCTTGGTTTCACGCTCGCGGGCCGCTCGACCGCTCTGGGCGCGCTGCCGCCGATTCTCGCGCTGTTGCCGCCAGCCCTCGTTTTTGTCGGCGTGATATGGCGCGATGTGCTGTTCGCGGTTACCTGGCTTCTCGCGATTGTGCTGACGTTTGCCGTTGCAGATCGCCCGTCAAGACAACGTGTGACGATCCAAATCGTCGCATTCGCGCTCTGCTGTCTCGGCGTTCTGCTTCGGCCGAACTCAGTTATCGCCGCACCGCTGGTAGCCATCTACATCGTCTGGCCGGTGCAAATGCGGTGGAAACGGACGGCTATCTTGTTCGTCCCCGCGATCGTTGCCTTCTTTGCGCTTGTGCAGATCGTCTACTACGGCGTGCTCGCCGCGACGCGCCAGCATTCGCTGCAGTCGATCATGATTTTTGACCTCGGCGGCATCAGCCATTTCACCAAGGAAAACCAGTTTCCGGCCACGTGGAACGAGCGCGACACGAATCTGCTTCTGAACGGCTGCTATCGGCCCACTGAATGGGACCTCTATTGGCGGCTGGAGCCGTGTCAATTTGTCATGCGTAAGATCGAAAAAGAAGAAAAGCTGTTCGGCACGCCCGCGATCACGAAGGCGTGGGCAAGTGCGATCGCGCGCCACCCAATCGCCTATCTGGAACACCGCGCCAGCTTCATGTGGAATTTCCTTGGCAACTCGAATCTGACGATGTGGGCTGCCAACATCGAGAAACCGGATGAGATGGTGTTTCCGGATCGTCCGGCATTCGCCCTGCTGATGATTGTACATGATGTTCTCAAGCCAACCGTCTTCTTCCGCGCCGGATTCTGGCTGCTCGCCTGCTTGCTGATGTCGGCCTTAGCGTGGCGCCGGCGTGACACGCCGGAGGGCGCGTTTACGATCGCGGTCTGCGGATCGGCGTCACTTTATGTGCTGACGTTCTTTTCGGTGGGGGTCGCTTCCGATTTCCGCTACGGCTATTGGGCCGTGCTTGCGAGCATCGCCGGACTGTCGGCATTGCTTAGCCCGGCTAAGACCCGGCCAGGCTGAATTGCATTTTGATCAGCTGCGCAAAACGCCCGCCAAGCCGATGCAGTTCCTCGAATGTGCCGGTCTCGACGATGCGTCCGCTGTCGAATACGAGAATTTTTGTTGCCTTGCGAATGGTCGCGAGACGATGCGCGATAACGAAAGTGGTGCGGTTCTTCATCACCTCGTCCAACGCAGCCAGAACGCGGAACTCCGTCGCTGCATCGAGCGCGCTGGTCGCCTCATCGAGAATCAGTATCGGCGGGTCTTTGAGGAACGCGCGCGCAATCGACAATCGCTGGCGCTCGCCGCCGGAAAGCGAACGACCGCGCTCGCCGACCATCGCGTCAAAGCCGTCCGGATTTGCGTCGATAAAAACAAGCGCTTGTGCACGTGCAGCGGCGTCGCGCAGCTCGTCATGTGTTGCATCCGGCTTTCCGATGCGCAGGTTCTCGGCAATCGAGCGATTGAAGAGCAAAGATTCCTGAAAAACTACGCCAATGTTGCGGCGCAGTGCACTGAGCTGGATGTCGCGGATATCGGTACCGTCGACCCGGATTTGCCCGGATTGCGCGTCAAAGGCGCGATGCAGAAGCGCGAGAGCCGTCGATTTACCGGCGCCCGTTGCGCCCACCAGTGCTACTGTCTCTCCTGGCAGCGCTGTGAATGTCAGGCCCGAGACCGCTGGACGTATGAAGTCGTAGCCGAATGAGACATTGTCAAATTCGACACGTCCTTTGAATTTCCCGGGGTCAATAGCGTCCGCCCGGTCGTTCAGCGCGGGCACCGTGTCGAGGATATCGAAGAATTCGCGAAGACGCGCCGCGTCCATGGCCATGCGGTTGGCGAAACTCACCGCCTGATCGAGCCGCGTGATCACCATGCCGGCGAAGGCCATGAAGGTGACGATTTCGCCGATCGTGACGGCACCCTGTTTGAACAGCCAGGTTCCGAGCAGGATGATCGAGAGAACGGTCAGCGTCGTCGCGGCGCGTGTCAACACGGTCAAGATCGCCCACCAGGACAACACGGGGAATTGTGCAGCCAGCACCTGTTCGCTGACCGATCGGAGTGCGGTCACTTCGGTATCGATCCTTGCAAAGCTTTGTACGAGCGCGATGTTGCCAAGCGCGTCCGATGCGCGCTCAGCGAAATTGGAATGATGCGTCTGCGCGACGCTCTGCAAGACCTCAGTTTTGCGCAGAACCAATGCCGTAAGCATTGCAAACAGTACGCAAAGAACGATCAAAAGGATTGCAAGACGCCAATTAATGAAGAGGGACAGGGGCACAAGAATCAAAAGAGAGACGAAAGCTGCCAGATGCTCGCGGAAGAACCCGAGCCAGAGCGACCACAGCGTGTCCGCGCCCTGGAGCATGATTTTCATCAGCCGGCCGGAATGCGTTTCGCCGTGGTAGGCGAGCGGCAATTGCAGAATGTGTTCGAAATAGTCGGTCAACACGAGCAGACGGCGCCGGTGCGACAGGCGGTCGGCATAAAGGGCAACCCAGGTGCCACACAGGATGGTGAACAGGCCGAAAGCGACCCACGCAATAAGCAGGAGTGAGAGCGTTTCCCAGTCGGCCGAAGCGGGATTCGCTTGAGCGCCGGCTAGCAGATTAATGACCCGGCCGAACAGCACCGGCTCGGCAAATTGCGCCAGGGCTAGAGCGACGTTGGCAAAGGCAAGAAACCAGGCCAGCCGGCGGTCCGACCCGAGCTGTTCAAGGACGCGTACGTAAAGACGCACAAAACTCATGCGCCGGATAGTAGCGAATTTCTCCGCTAGTTGTTGCTCGCCGGCGGGTTAGGTGCGGGTTGGGCCGCCGGCGGCGGCGTGGCAGGGGCTGGTGCAACCGGAGCAGCAGGTGGTGAAGTCCAGGCTTTGTAATCGGCCTCGGAAACCGTGGGCAGTTTCTTGATAAAGGCGACGATCGCCCAGATCTCCTCATCCTTGGCGCCGGCCAGCTGGAAGCTCGGCATGCCGGTCATGTTGATTCCGTTCTTGACCACCCAGAACAACTGCGCGGGAGTTATCTGGTCGACGACCTTCTTGAGATCCGGCGGGTCGGGGTTCAGACCTTCAGAATATTTGAGCCACGGGACCCCCGGCGCGCCGTGGCAATTCGCGCAGCGATGCTCGGCGAACGCCTTGGCGCCGGCTTGCACGGCCTGCGCATCGTTGATGTTGGCCGGGGGTTGGTCGGTTGCATGCCGATTGATCGATGCGGTTCGGGTCTGGATCAGCGCCCAGCGCACGATTGCCGGGTCTTCGGCAGTGGCTGCCACGTTATAAAAGCCGCCGAGAAAAAATACGGCGGCACCGATCCCCACAATGATTGCAAGAGCGCCGATCAATGCAAGAAAACGCATAGAAGCCTCCACGGCCTTATCTTTAAAGGGGCCAAACGATACACCGGCCCATGGGCGGCGAATGTTACGTTATTGTGATCATAGGTAATCGATGAGAACGGAAAAGGTTCAACCGCGCGGGTGCGTCCGAGTGGCGTGCTGCGAGAGATAGGCGAGAAGCTTCATTTCCCGTCTGCCCCGCGTCACTGTATCGAGCACGAGTCCTACGGCCCCACACAGGAATGCCAGCAACATAAGTCCGGTCGCCAGCACGGCTGTTGGCAATCGCGGCACCAGCCCCGTTTCAAGGAAGGTAATGACGATAGGAACCGCAAGGCCGATCGAAACGAGTCCTGCAATCAGGCCTAGGAACACAAAAAAGGGAAGCGGACGCTCGGCACGATAGAGATTTGCGATCGTACGTAGGATCCGGAATCCATCACGCCACGTGCTGAGTTTGGACGATGATCCTTCGAGCCGCGCATAATATGGCGTTTCGATCTCTTCGACAGGCAAGCCGAGCTCGAGCGCATGTACCGTTAGCTCTGTCTCGATTTCGAAGCCGCCGGAAAGAACCGGAAACGACTTGACGAAACGGCGTGAGAACACGCGGTAGCCGGACAGCATGTCGTTGAAGGATGGGCCGAAAACCGAGGCAACAAATCCGGACAAAATCCTGTTGCCGGCGCGATGGCCGGTGCGGTAGGCGACCTTGTCGTGATCGACGCGCGTGCCGACGACCATGTCGAGCTGACCATCGATCAATCGTTCAATCATCCGGCGGGCGCTCGGCGCATCATATGTGGCGTCACCGTCGACGAGCACATAGATGTCCGCGTCCACGTCGGCAAACATTCGCCTGACCACGAAACCCTTGCCGCGATGCTTTTCCTCGAACACCTCGGCACCCGCCGCACGGGCGATTTCAGCGGTCTTGTCCGTTGAATTGTTGTCGAAGACGAAGATCGTGGCTGCGGGCAGGGCCGCACGAAAATCCTTCACGACCTTGCCGATTGCGGCTTCTTCGTTGAAGCAAGGCACGAGCACGGCGATTCGGTATGACTCGAAAAGGCCGGCTCCTTGACTGGCAGATGTCGTGGTTGCAAGCGTCAATGCGAGCCCAGCCTCCGTCGAACGACTCACTTTCTGCCGGCGCGCAGAAACAGACCATGATCATTCGATGAATGCAATTGCCGGCGGCCGGTGTGGCGGTTATTCAACCGTCAGATGGACGACGTGCATGTTGCGGGCCTTCATCTCGGCAATAATCATCGGCAGCAGCTTAAATGTATTTTTCTGGCTGTCCATTGTAGGCGGCGCGAGGACGTCCTTTAAGCGGAACCTCTGGCGCAGCTTTCGCCTTTTGGCGCGCCCGTCACATTCGGTCTGCCAATAACGCCCTAAAATGTGGCGGTAAATGCGCCTGCGCCTATCACGCGCAGCCGGCACTATAATAATATAGTCAAGAATTTGATCCACCTTGCAAAGGCAAGGCATGTCGGGATCGCTCGATTTACGGTTTTTGATTGCGGGGGATGAGAATGCAATTCTTGAGTCATAGCGAATGGCCGATCTGGTTCGGATACGCGGCTGTCATCTCGAGCATCATCACCTGCGCGATGAAGACAATGATTCCGCTCCGAATTGTGAGCATGACCTGCAATTCGCTGTTCATCATCTATGGATTTTTCGGAGGCATCTATCCCACGCTGGTACTCAACCTCGTTCTCCTGCCGCTTAACACACTGCGCCTGCACCAAATGCGGAAATTGATTAAGGATGTGGAGGCCGCCGCATCAATGGGCGAGACGTCGATAGATTGGCTTAAGCCATTTATGTCGCGCCGCAGCTTCCGTAAGGGTGACATCGTCTTCCGCAAGGGCGACGTCGCCGATGCGATGTTTTACAGCGTCACCGGGCGCTATCGACTGAAGGAGATAGGGATAGAAATTCCCGTGGGGCAGGTGTTCGGCGATCTGGGCTTCCTGGCGCCCGACAATCGGCGAACGCAGACGATCGAATGCACAGAAGACGGTGAGGTTCTGACTGCCACGTATCAGCAGGTGAAGGAGCTCTACTTCCAGAACCCGCAGTTCGGCTTCTATTTCATGCGGCTGACCAGCGAGCGGCTGTTTGACAATATCAGCAGGCTCGAACAGGAAATTGTGCAGAAGAATGCAGTGATCGCGGAACTCGGAGGGAAGACCGCCTAAGGGTTCTTATTCTCCGCGTTTACGCCGTGTATATGCGGTGAAGCGGCAAGTTGACTTTCAGAGGTTCCTTTGTCACTAGGCTACCGTCGATTCCAGGCGGTCAGCCGTGCAAGAAAATCGAACGACCTCCCGCAAGCGCGTATTGAAGACGGCGCAGATCATCCTCAGCGACAAAGCGCCAAAGCTTGATTGTACCGTTCGAAATATTTCGGATATGGGCGCGTGCCTGCAGGTTTCCACGACGTATGGGCTCCCCGCGAGTTTCGATGTCGTGCTCGACGGAACTCGCCGCTCTTGCCGTGCGGTGTGGAGAACTGACACCAAAATTGGCGTTACATTTTCCTAGCTGCCTGTTACGCCGCATCATCTCTAAAATCTGATGCAACTTTTTATCTAATAATAAAACTGTCTGTCCGATGATGTGCCGCAATGCAGGAGCCGCCAATGCGCGATTGGCTGTTTTTGCTGGCGCCACCAGCTCTGATTTTTTACTTTATTGCCTACCCGGACAAATTCTATGAATTTGTGTTCTGGGCAAAAAGACTAATTGGCTGAGCGCTGGGCCGTCAGGTCACTCAAACGATACGCCGACCCTTTTGCCGTCCGTCCAGACGACCCGGCAATGTTTAGAGCCAGTCTCGCCGTCGACCGTCAGCTGGAAGACTCGCGGCAGCCCGAAGGTACTTGCAACGTGAAGACCCGCGCCGGTGGCGGTCAGGTCCTCCACGGTACATGAGAGCACTTGCCCGGCCGGGCCGAACTTGATCATCCCGCGCCGGTGGGTAGATACGCGGGTGTCTTGTCTGCGCTCGTTCAGCGTTTGTGTGTCTGCCACTTACGATGCTCTCTGTGCGGCAGCGCCGTCGCGCGTCTCGGGCGTAAACGTGCCCGGCAGCATATAGGTGCGCGTACGTTTGCAGGTGTAACAGACAAAAGTATTGCGTTGCATGTGACGGACGACTGGATGTGGCGTGACCGCTACGTGGACCATTTCGGTCCGGCATTGCGGGCACACGGCGGTGTTGTCTTTTGGATCCAATCCCGACATCGGATATTGCGCCTTAAAACCTGCCCAAAAATGGCAGGGGTCTATTTCGAACGATGCCTGTCGAAAAATAGGTCACGAAGTTTAAGAATTCATTCATGAGCGGCCGGAATGAGCGTTAGGTGTTCGCGACAATCTCTCAGGTTGCGCCAAAATCGGCATGATTCATCGCTATTCTTCGCGAATTGGGTCATCCATACGGCCGAAAAGCCCAGTGCAGGCCAGCCATAGCTCTCGTCGATCAGGTGCCATTGGGCTGCAAGCATCAAAAAAGTCCTCCGTCGTTTGCGTTGGAAGTAAGTGCGAGCGTGAACCTCTCCGCCGGCCTCGGATCGGGGGCGTCCGTTGCTGAAGCTAAAAGTCCGGCTGCAGTAGCCTTGATATTCTCGGTGGCCTGACCGATGCGTACGAACTCCGGGTGCACCAGGGCCCCAAGTTCAGTCAGGCGGACACGTGAATTGCTTCTTTCAAACAGTCGTCCGCCGATTTCCTGTTCGAGAAGTTGTATGGCCCGCGTCAGCGATGGCTGGGCCACACCGCAGCGCCTGGCGGCGCGTGTGAAGCTTTGCTCTTCGCATAGTGCGAGGAAATAAGTGATCTGGCGTATCTTCATTGGATTGCACCTAGCGTGCCGCAACCTCTAGCGCGCGTGATATGATCGGTGTGGAAAGGACGACCGCGATCCCGACCACGTAGAAAACGAGCCAAATGGTGGCCACCGCGGCTTCGGAGTGGCGGTGCAAGTCTGCCCGCCTGCGCTGTCTTTTTCGAAAGTCGACGGATGAGCGCATCGCGACCTCCATTTCGGAAATCGCGTAGCACGGGCCTTGGGACTGGCAGGGTGAGCTAGCTCACAGTTCGCCAAAAGATTGCGATGCATGATCCGGGGCCGGGTTCTAGCTGGGTAGCGACCGGTCAACCGTTCAGAATGTCACAATTGAAGGTAGTTTTGGCCCAATAAATTCGAGCGCCTTGCGGACGCCGGAGTGCGCCAAAGAGACTGCCACGCCGGACCGAATTGTCGTATCTTTGCGGTTATTGGTCAGGCGCTGGATTCGACTGAGATGGCAGTGGGAGCGAGCGGGCAACCGCGAACGCAAGTGTTCGACCGGAACACGCTGCTTCGGGCCCATCCTTTTTTTAAGGATCTGGGTGCCACGGTCATAGAGCGACTGGCGCCTCGCGTCATAAACAGCAAGATCAAAAAGGGCGCGGTCATATTTCGGAAAGGCGATGTCGGCTCTCGGCTCTATGCCGTTCGGTCAGGCGCCGTAAGAATCAGCACGCCGTCCGACCAAGGCAAGGACGCAATCTTTAATTTGATCGTGCCCGGCGATTTGTTTGGGGAGATAGCGTTTCTCGATGGCGGGCAAAGAACCGCGGATGCCGTCGCCATCGATAATTGCGAGCTCATGATCATTGAGCGGCGGGACTTTATCCCCCTGATTCAAGACGATCCCGAGCTGGCGGTAAGACTCATTAAGGTGCTCTGCGCGCGTCTGCGCAGAACTAGTGAGCAGGTCGAAGACATTGTTTTCCTCGGCCTGCCAAACCGCCTCGCAAAAGTGTTGCTGCATCTTTATCAGCCGTCCCCGGATGCGCCCCCAAAGGCCAAGATCCAGGTGACTCAGCGGGAAATCAGCCAGATGATCGGAGTGTCGCGCGAGAGCGCGAACAAGCAGCTTCAGGCCTGGCAGCGCAGGAAGTGGCTCAAGTTGGAGCGGGGCGGGGTCGTGATCAGTGCGCCGGACGCCTTGCGCGACATCGTGACAAGCAGCGCACTTTAGTCGAGAAACGTTAGCGGCTTGGCGATGCTCTCCAAGGGTTTGCGCTCTGCGTCAACGCCCCAACGCCACGCCACGCAGCCTGCCAGCACCATGAGGATCGCGGCGGTCAAATATCCGGCGAAAACGCTCATACGTGAACCGGTGTCGATGAGAACCCCGAACAGCCAGGGTGCGACAATGCCGCCCACGCCGGTGCCCACGGCGTAGAAAAAAGCGATTGCGAGCGCCCGGATCTCAAGAGGAAATGTTTCGCTGACGGTGAGATAGGCCGAGCTCGCCGCTGCCGAGGCGAAGAAAAATATCACCATCCAGCAGACGGTCTGCGTGGTCTCGTCTATGAGATTTCGCAGGAACAGCCACCCCGTTAGTGCAAGCAGAATTCCGGAAACGATGTAAGTGAACGCAATCATGGGTCGACGGCCGCGCGTATCAAACAAACGGCCAAGGAGTAGCGGCCCCAAAAAATTACCAATCGCAAACGGCAGGATGTACCAGCCGACATGGCCCGATGCGACGCCGTAAAAGTCGGTGAGAATCAGCGCATAGGTGAAAAATATCGCGTTGTAGAAGAACGCCTGGGACGCCATCAGACTGAGACCAACGAATGTCCGGCGTAGATGTTGCCGAAACAGAACGTCCATCACCAGGTGCAATGGTGTTGAACGCCGCGCGCGCAGTCTGGCGCGCGGCAACGCATGCGCCGGCGGCAACGATGGAAAACGAGACTCGATATCGGCGATGACCTTTTCGGCCTCTTCCGCGCGGCCATGCGTAATCAACCATCGTGGGCTCTCCGGAATCCAGAAACGCATGAGAAAAATCAGGCAGGCTAGACCGGCGCCAATCAGGAATCCGAGTCGCCAGCCGAAATCCGGGTTGATCACCTGCGGATCAAGCAAAATCAGGGACCCAAGAGCGCCAACGGCTGCGCCAATCCAGAAGCTCCCGTTGATGACGAGGTCGTTCCATCCGCGGACGCGTGCGGGAACAAGCTCCTGGATGGTGGAATTGATCGCGGCATATTCGCCGCCAATTCCAGCGCCGGTCAGGAAACGAAAAAATGCGAAGCTCGCAAGGTCCCAGGAGAATGCTGTCGCTGCAGTTGCGGTTAGGTACACGGCAAGCGTCAGAAAAAACAGTCTCTTACGGCCCAGCCGATCAGTCAACCAGCCGAAAAAAATTGCACCAAGCACCGCTCCGGCGAGATAGGCGCTGCTCGCAAGTCCGATGTCAGTATTCGAAAAACGAAGCGACGGGCTTTCTTTCAGCGCACCGGCCAGGCTACCTGCAAGCGTCACTTCAAGGCCGTCGAGGATCCATGTGATGCCGAGTGCGACAACGACAAGAGTATGGAAACGTCCCCACGGCAACCGGTCGAGTCGCGCCGGGATGTCAGTTGTCGTCGGAAGGTCGTTCTGTGCCATGGCGCGAATGACCTATCTGGCACTCGGAATAGTTCCCGCGGGTAGCCTTGAATGCCTGCGATGGCCGGATCTACGTAACGCAAAATAAAGCATTAACGATCCCCGTATGCGCTTTTGGCTCAGTTTTCCCGCGGTCGCGACATCCTTCGAAGAAACTAAAAGATGCGTCAAATAACAGAATATCAATGGCTTTCCGCTATTTTTTCTCGATGTTTGCAGTGTGTGCTCGAGGCTTGGCGGCACCTCGCAGATGATCAAATTCGCCACGATATCGCGGCCTCTCGTCAGGCATCGATCGGTGCTGCTTGGAGCGCTGCTGATCGGCGCTGTCTGGATTTCGCTGTCGTTTTTTCTTGCCAACGAACGCAATAGCGCCGAACGCGCTGAGGTCCAGAATTCGACTAACCTCGCCGGAGCCTTGGCAAGCCACCTTTCCAACTCGTTGGGTGAGGTCGACCGTTCGTTGACCGTCATCGCCGCGCTTTACGTTCAAAGGCCGGAAAATTTTGATCTGCTGGGCTCACTAAAGGCCAACCGGTCCTTGTCGGATGCAATATCGCGAGTGAGCATCGTCGATCGCAATGGAAATGTGCGCCTCAGCAGTGACGCAAGCCTGCGCGGCACAAATGTGAAGGACCGCGCATACTTCAAGAGTCAGGCCGAAGCTGCGACCAATGGACTTTTCGTTGGAAAGCCGGTCTTGTCGCAGACGGCCGGCAAGTGGACCCTCGAACTCTCTCGCCGGATCACACGTGCGGATGGTCAGTTCGATGGAGTCGTCGCTGCCTCCCTCGATTCGGGATATCTGACGCAAATCTACAATTCGGTGAACATCGGTCAGAAAGGATATATACGCGTCATCGGTCTTGACGGAATTGTGCGCGCCACGAGCGGGGACACGATGTACGTGTTGGGAAAGGATTTTTCGCGGGCCGATCTGTTTACGAATTTATCGTCGACGCCAGGAGGATGGTATTATACGCGGAGCGGTTTGAGCGACAGCGTTCCACGGCTTATCGCCTATAGAGTCGCCAACGACTATCCTTTCGTTGTCACTGTCGGAGCTGCCGTTCCGGAAATTTTCGCGTCTGTAGATGCAAAAAGAAAGTCAGGCTATCTCATTGCAGCGCTGCTGACCCTTCTGATTACGTGCGTAACGGCGCTGAGCATCAGGGGACAAATGCAGCGCGAGGCGGCAAAGAAGCGCCTTGAACATGCCAATATGCTTTTGAACGCGACGCTTGCAAACATGCCGCACGGCATCTGCATGTTCGGAGCTGACGCCAAACTCGTGCTTGCGAACGATCTTTACAGCACGATGTATGGCCTTTCTCCCGAAGCCATAAAGCCAGGAATGGCGCTCGAAAATATTCTCCAGCTTAGGGTCGCTACCGGCTCCTGCCCGGCGGACTCACAAAAATACATCAGAGATCGGATACACGAAGCGTTTCTGCCTGACCCTGGCTACATCATCAACAAGCTGCAGGACGGCCGGACTTTTGCCGTGTGCCGGCGCGCCATGCCTGACGGCGGCACGGTTGCCGTTCATCAGGACATCACAGCCCATTTGCACACCGAACAGCAGCTCGACGAAACCAGGCAATTCCTGGATTCGATCATTGAAAACATTCCGCTTGCCGTCGTCGTGAAGGATGCCGTCACGCGCAAATTTGTGCTCGTGAACCGAGCCCTTGAAGCGATGCTCAAGGTGAACCGCAACGAAGTTCTGGGGAAAACCGTATTTGAGATCTACCAAAGGCAAGATGCCGAGCGGATGGACGCATCCGACAATGAGGCGCTGGCGGGCGTGCTCGGCATATGCTCGAACGATTACGAAGTCGAGATGCCGGATGGCCAGGCGCGCGTTATCGCCACAAGCCGCATCGTGACGCGCGACGCCGCAGGCGCGGCAAGGCACCTCGTCGTCGTTATCGATGACATCACCGAAAGAAAGAGGTCCGAACAGCGCATCGCCTTTATGGCGCATCACGACGTGCTGACCGGCCTCGCCAACCGTCTTTCAATCATGGACAAGATCGAGGAAGCGACCGCGCGGCATCGCCGACGTGGCGATTCGTTCGCAGTCTTGCTGCTAGATCTCGATCGCTTCAAGCATGTCAACGACACGCTTGGCCATGCCGTCGGCGATGCGTTGCTGCGCGAAACTGCCGTTCGCCTGAAGGCATCACTGCGGGAGACCGACGTCCTTGCGCGTCTGGGCGGCGACGAATTCGCAATCGTTCAGGACAGTGACGATAACCAGCGCGAAGCAGCCAGCGCTCTCGCTGACCGTATTATCAACATCATCTCGAAGCCGTTTGATATCGACGGTAATGAAGTCAACATCGCCACAAGCATCGGCATCGCGCTCGCGCCAGAGCACGCTACGAGCGCCGACGGCCTGATGAAGATGGCGGACCTTGCGCTCTATCGCGCGAAATCAGCCGGTCGAAACGGGTACTGCTTCTTTGACCCGGAAATGAGTCTGGCGGCGAGCGCACGTCACGAGCTTGAGAGCGAGTTGCGCCGTGCAATTCAGAGCAACGAACTCGAGATGCACTACCAGCCGATCGTCGATACGCAGACACTCCGGATCTGCGGAGCGGAGGCGCTCATCCGCTGGCGGCATCCAACCAAAGGTGTGATCCTGCCGGACCAATTCATCCCGCTCGCTGAAGAAACCGGCATGATCACGCAGATTGGCGAGTGGCTGATGCAGACAGCCTGCACCGAAGCTGCAACCTGGCCGGACGACATCAAGGTGTCGGTCAATCTCTCCGCGGTCCAGTTCAGAAAGAACAACCTGGTCGATATCGCGATATGCGCGCTTGCTCAGTCCGGCTTGCCGCCTGAACGCCTGGAGCTCGAGATAACAGAAACGGCGCTTATTGAGTCGGCGACCGAATGTCTGCCGATTCTGAGGCAGTTCAAGAATCTCGGTATCGCGATCACGCTGGACGACTTCGGAACGGGATATTCCTCATTGAGCCAGCTGCTGATGTTCCCGTTTGACAAGATCAAGGTCGACAAGTCTTTCACCCAGAATCTGACCAAGCGGACAGAATGCGCTGCGATCGTTGCGGCGACGCTTACGCTCGCGCGGAGCCTGGATATCGAGACGACGGCGGAAGGCGTCGAAACAGCGGATCAATACCGGCTGCTGCGCCTTGCCGGCGTTACATCACTGCAGGGCTTCCTGTTCCAGGCGCCGTGTGAGCCTTCGGATATTGATTTCCGACGCGCCTACAGCATCCCCGAAGTCGAAAATGCCGCATAGCATCGTACCCGCGGAAACAACGGAGCGGCGCCAGCGCGCTGCTGGCCGTGCCGCCGTTGCGGCTTCACGCCAATCGCTGATCGATGAACTTGAGACCGCAATTTCGCAAAGAAACATTGCATCCCGCGCCGAGATTTTGCGGCAAATTACGGATTTGTTTGCCGCCGGATCGACGAATTTTGGCAGCGAGCAGACGTCTCTTTTTGATGACGTTATGGGCCGACTGGTCAGCGAGATCGATCATTCCGCACGTGCGGCCTTCGGTGCGCGCATCGCCGATTTGCCAAATACACCCCCCAGGATAACGCGCGAACTGGCGCTCGATGACTCGATCGAGGTCGCCGGGCCGATGCTGAGACGGTCCGAAAGCGTCGACGAAGACACGCTGATTGCCGGTGCCAAATCCAAGGGTCAGGATCACCTGTTCGCCATTTCCCAGCGCACCCAGTTGAGCGAAAATGTCACCGACGTCCTCGTGGAGCGAGGCGACCAGAAAGTGGTGATCAGCACGGCAGCGAATGCCGGTGCGCGTTTCTCGGATTTTGGCTACACGAAACTGGTGTCACGTTCGAAACATGACAATGAACTTGCGTTGCTGGTGTGGTCGCGCCCCGAAATCCCCCGTGAATATCTTTTGCGGCTTTTTGAGTCGGCGTCCGAGGTCGTTCAGAAAAAGTTCGAGGCAGCGGATCGAGGCAAGGCCAATCTCGTGCATGAGATGATCAAGCAGGCGGCGGATCAACTTCAAACGAGCTTGCGCGATCACTCGTCGGACTTCGCAGCGGCGAGAACTCAAATCGAAGAACTTCACAAGAAAGGGGAGTTGACGGAAGCGCGGCTTTGCCGATTTGCAGAGCTTGGGAGATTCGATGAGACTGTGGTCGGCTTGTCTTTGCTTGCGGAGTTGCCAGTCGGCGCAATTGAGCGCGCATTGGTGCACGACACAGGCGACCAGGTTCTTGTTCTCGCGAAATCGATCAATCTGTCGTGGAGGACTACGCGGGCCGTGCTCGGGGTTCGCAGTGGCGCGCATGGGGAGTTCCCCGAGTACCATGAGCGGTTTAACAAGCTGCGGCCAGAAACCGCGCGCGCCGCAATTCAGTTCTATCGTCTGCGTGAACGCGCTGCCAAAAATCGGAAATAGCTCGCCCGGATAATTTCCCGCGCTACGCCGGGCTTTGCGCCGCGCGCTGGCCGGCCGTCGTACCGGCAATTCGGCCGAAAACCGAACCCGCCATCAGGCCGGTCCCTCCGGGATAGTTGAAGTAGAATAGTCCGCCCACCAGTTCGCCTGCCGCATGCAGGCCGGCGATGACCTGACCGTCGGTATCGATCACGCGGCCAGAGGTGTCGATCTTCAATCCGCCGAAGGTAAAAGTGATCCCGCAAGTCACGGCGTAGGCTTCGAACGGCGGCTCATCGATCGTATTGGCCCAGTTCGACTTGTTGATGGCAAGGCCTTCGGTCCGCCGCCCGTCCTTCACGTTAGGATTGAAAGCGACGTCAGTGCGCACCGCCTTATTGTACGCGTTGATTGTTTCCAGCGCGCGCTTGGCATCGACATCGTCGAGTCGTTTCACGAGATCTTCGAGCGTGTCTGCGCGGACCTTGGTGACCTGTTTGATCCGGTACTCGTCGCGCAGCATCGGAATGATTTTTTTGTCGAAGATCTGCCAGGCGAATTGGCCCGGCTGCATGAGAATGACGCGGCCGTATTTCGCATAGGTGTAATTGCGAAAGTCAGCGCCTTCGTCGACAAACCGCTCCCCATCGGCATTGATCATAATGCCCCACGGGTAGGAGTGCTTCTGGAAATTATCGCCGACCGCGAGATCACCGAATTCCGGCGCGTTGCGATCCCAGCCGACTGCATGGCAACCGGACCAATTGCCCGTCGGCATCGCGCCGATTTCGAGTGCCATGCGAATCCCGTCGCCGGTATTGAAACGAGTGCCACGAATCTTTGCCAATTCCCAGCCAGGGCCAAGATAGCGGGTGCGCATCTCACTGTTCGCCTGGAATCCGCCGGCGGCGAGCACCACGCATTTTGCCTTAACGTCGACCGTGCGCCCGTCATGTTTGACCCGCACGCCTTTGACCCCTTCGTCGTCGGCGATGAGTGCCATTGCGCGCGCATTGTAAGCAACGGTAACGCCGTTCTTTTTGGCGATCGTTGTGTGCGCTTCGATCAGTCCTGGGCCTCCGCCCCAGGACTCCACTGTTAGGCCGCCCCAGAATTTGAACTTGCCGTCGATCTTGTAGGCTTGCCGGCCATAAATCGGGATGAACCGGATGCCCTTTTTGCGCATCCAGAGCATCGTGTCCTTGCTGCGCGTGATCAGGATCTCACAGAGGTCAGGGTCGGTGCGGAATTCCGTCACCCGGCCCATGTCATCGAAAAACTTGTCCTGCGTATAGGTGCCGAAATCGGTGTTGGCGACTTCCTCGTCGGTAAGGTCCGGCATCAGCGCGCGTAGGTCCTCGATGCCGTCATAGACGCATCGGAAGGCGCCCGCCGTGAATCGGCTGTTGCCGCCGGATTCCTCTTCCGGTGCCCGCTCGAGCACCAGCACGGACACCCCATGCTCCGCGGCGGCATGGGCGGCGCAGAACGCGGCATTGCCGGCGCCGACAATGATAACGTCGGCAGAGCGGGGCAGCTTGGCTGGCGCGGGGGTATTCACCGAAGAAAGCCTGACATGCGAGAGGCGGGGAGTGTATGTGCCCGCTTCCACATGTCAACGCGCAGACCCTCCGAACCCCTCGAATTCTCTCACATTGTCAAATGCTTCGGCAGACGAGTTGAACTTAATGTAGTAATCGAGATTGATGCTGAGGCTGTCGATGCGGACGGAAAGGGCATGTCGGCGAGTGTCGTGACCGCAGTCATCTGTACCGCGATCTGGGTCTACCTGATCGCCGCGCGGGGTGCGTATTGGCGCGCCGGCGTGCGGGATGATACGAGCATCGGCGCGGTCCCGGACCCGTGGCCATCGGTCGCCGCGGTCATTCCGGCGCGCAACGAATCCGAATGCATCGCGCGCAGCGTGAGATCGCTGCTGCAGCAGGATTATCGCGGGCCACTCCGCATCGTGGTCGTCGACGACGACAGCGACGACGGCACCGGCGCTGTCGCAACGGGTGCCGCGGCAGGCGAGGCGCGACTGAGCGTGATCAGAACGAACGGACCTGCCGCGGGCTGGACCGGCAAATTGTGGGCCGTCAGCCAAGGCATTGCCGCGGCGGAGACATCTCATCCGGACTATCTGCTGCTTACCGACGCCGATATCGAGCACGCGCCTGACACGATCTCTTGGCTGGTGGCGCAATCGTCGGCGGGCGGCCATGTGCTGACGTCGCTCATGGCAAAGCTGCGCTGCGTCAGCTTAGCCGAGAAATGTCACGTTCCGGCCTTCATCTATTTTTTCCAGATGCTTTATCCGTTCACGTGGGTTTCACGCGCCGATTCGTCGACGGCCGCCGCCGCCGGCGGCTGCATGCTTGTCCGCGCCGACGTGCTCGCAAGCGTCGGCGGCATCGCCAGCATTCGTGGCTCGTTAATCGACGATTGCTCGCTCGGTGCTAAACTTAAAACGGTGGGGCCCATCTGGTTGGGCCTGACTGACCGTGTTCAGAGCATCCGGCCGTACCTAACCTTTGCCGATGTCGCACGTATGGTTTCACGCTCGGCCTACAGTCAGTTGCGCTATTCGCCGCTGGCTTTGATCGCTACAATTTTGAGCATGGCGATCACCTTTGTTGCACCGCCAATGCTGGGACTTTTTGCCTCGGGATTGCCGCGATATTTGGGGCTGCTGACCTGGGCGGCGATGTCATTATCGTTCGTCCCCACGTTGCGGTACTATCGCCTTTCGCCCATATGGAGCGTGGCCCTTCCGGGAATCGCATTACTGTACATGATTTATACCTTGCACTCCGCATACCAGCATTTCCGGCGCAGAGGTGGCCAGTGGAAGGGACGCGTCCAAGCTGACGTGCCGAGCCTGTAATGACCACCAGTGGAGAACTTCGATCGGGCAAAGGGTCCCATGACGAGAATTTTCCCGTCGCATCCTGGCTTATCAAGCCGCAACATCGCCCGGCGATCCTCGCCTTTTATGAATTCGTACGCGTCGCCGACGACATTGCCGACCATGCTTCGCTGACGAGCGAGCAAAAGGTCGATCGCCTGAATGGAATGGAAGCGACGCTGCTCGGAAAATCGGATCGCGAGCCGGAAGGTGTGAAGTTGCGCGGCGTTCTCGAAGCGCAGCGGCTGACCTCGCGTCACGCACAGGACTTGCTTGATGCGTTCCGGCAGGACGCTACCAAGCAACGATACGCGAACTGGGACGAGCTGATCGATTACTGCTCGCGCTCGGCAATGCCAGTCGGGCGCTTCGTGCTCGACGTGCACGGCGAATCAAAAGCGACCTGGCCGGCCAACGACGCGCTATGCGCGGCCCTGCAGATCATCAACCATCTGCAGGATTGTGGGTCGGACTATCAGAGGCTCAATCGCATCTACATCCCGCTCGACGCCATGGCCGCGGCGGGCGTGAGCGTTGATATGCTTGCTCGTAACCGCGCGAGCCACGCGCTCCGCGAATGCCTCAAGGGATTGGTGGCGCAGACGGCAGCCCTGCTGAAGGAGAGCGAAGGCTTTGCGGCGAGCGTAAAAGATCGGCGCCTCGGGCTTGAGGTTGCGGTGATCCAGACGCTTGCCAGACGCTTGCTGCGGATTCTCGCAAGGCGTGATCCTTTGAGCGAACCCGTTCATCTCAGCAAGACGCAGGCCGCCGGTTATGCAGTTCGCGGCGCGGTTGGTGCCGGATTGCACCGGCTGCTGCGTGCGGTTGTGCCCGCGCACAGGTATCAGGTGAAATGACGGCACAGGTCCAGCAGCCCGCAGGCGGCAGCTCATTCTATCTCGCTATGCGCATTCTCGGTCGCGAGCAGCGCGAGGCGATGTTCGAGATTTATTCGTTCTGTCGTGCGGTCGACGATATCGCTGATGGTGATGTGCCGGGTGACAAGCTGGTGCTGCTTGCGGCGTGGCGCGAGAATATCGATGCGCTGTATACCGGGCAGGTGCCGCCCGGCCTTGAAGGCCTGGCCAAGGCGATTTCTCGATTTGCCCTGCATAAAGAGGATTTTTTTGCCGTCATCGATGGCGTGGAAATGGATGCGCGCGCTGACATCCGCGCGCCAAGCATTGAAGAACTCGACCTCTATTGCGATCGGGTGGCCTGTGCCGTTGGACGTCTGTCCGTGCGGGTTTTTGGTTTGGAGGAATCCGATGGGAAAATGCTGGCTCACCATCTGGGCCGGGCCCTCCAACTCACGAATATATTACGTGATATCGACGAGGATGCCGGGGTCGGGCGCCTTTATATCCCACGCGAGGCACTGCAACTGGGCGGGATCGACACAGTTATTCCCCAATCCGCCGTTACCGACCCGCGGCTCGGGACGGCGTGCACATTTCTTGCTGAACGTGCACGAGGACACTTCACGAAGGCGAACGAAATCATGGCCAGGTGTTCGCGCCGCAGCGTCCGCGCTCCAAAGATCATGGGCGTGGTCTATCGCCAGATGCTCGAGGACATGATAGCGCGTGGCTGGGCGTCGCCGCGCCAGCCGGTGCACGTCAACAAGTCTCAGCTGATATGGATCGCGTTGCGGCATGCGTTCGTCTAAGTCCGGTACTGTCCATATTATAGGGGCGGGATTGGCAGGACTTGCTGCCGCCATCCGCCTGACGCAGTCGCAGCGCGCGGTCGCCGTCCATGAGGCGACAGCCTATGCGGGCGGGCGATGCCGCTCGTATCACGACTCGGCGACCGACATGCTCATCGACAACGGCACGCACCTGCTGCTGTCGGGAAACCATGCGGCGCTGTCTTTTGTCGGTGCCATCGGTTCGTCGGCCGGGCTGCACGGCCCTAAGGAGGCGGAATTTCCTTTCATCGATCTCGCCAGCGGAAAACAGTGGACACTGCGCTTCGGTGAAAGCCGTTTTCCGTGGTGGGTGTTCGACAAGGACCGGCGCGTTCCGCAGACCAGCCTTGCCGACTATCTTCCAATCGCGCGGCTTGCCTGGGCAAAAGCCGACAAGCCGATCGCCGAGGTTCTGAATTGCTCGGGCACGCTCTACACGCGTTTTCTCGAGCCCTTGCTGCTGGCCGCGCTTAACATTGCGCCGCCGGAAGGCTCGGCCAAGCTTGCCGGCGTCCTTATCCGGGAAACTATCGCGCTTGGCGGAAAGGCGTGCCGTCCGCTCCTGGCGCGCGACGGCCTAGGGCCGGTCTTTGTGGAGCCGGCGGTTTCGTGGCTGCGAAAGCAGGGCGTTCCGGTCGCGTTCGAAGATGAACTCGTCGCACTGCAGTTTTCCGACAGCCGCGCGTCGCAACTGCAATTCTCCAAGCACAGCGTCGATCTCGGCGCCGATGACAGCGTCATCCTAGCAGTTCCGCCCTACGTCGCGGCCAAGCTGGTGCCCGGTTTGACGGTGCCAACGGCGTTTCGCGGAATCGTCAACGCGCATTTCCGCGTCGATCCTCCGGCACAACTTCCGCCGATACTCGGTGTGATCAACGGCACCAGTCAGTGGATATTTTCGTTACCGGGACGGATTTGCGTGACCATCAGCGATGGCGGCGGCCTTTTCGATGCGCCGCGCACCGAGCTTGCGCAAAGGATCTGGAATGATGTTGCGGCCGCCACCAGTCTTTCGACGACACTCCCGCCGTGGCAGATTGTGCGCGAGCGGCGGGCAACCTTCGAGTCGACACCGGAGCAAAATGTGCGCCGGCCGGAGCCGCAAACGCGCTGGAGCAATCTGATGCTTGCCGGAGATTGGACGGCAACCGGCCTGCCCGCGACAATCGAGAGCGCGATTCGGTCCGGCTATCGGGCCGCAGAGCTCGTCGGCGGCCGGATGGAGGCCGCTGCATGACGCTGGCATTCACCGAGAAGGCGCAGGCGTCATTGCGGCGGCCGGAGCTCCAGAAATCGAACGCCGCGGCCACGCAGGCGCTGCTGCAAATCCAGCAGCGTGACGGACATTGGGTGTTCGAGCTTGAGGCCGACGCGACCATTCCTGCAGAATACGTGCTCCTTCGCCACTATCGCGGCGAGCCGATCGACAAGGAGCTTGAGCGGAAAATCGCCGTCTACCTCAAGCGCATCCAGGGGTCGCACGGGGGGTGGGCCCTCTTTCACCAGGGCGATTTCGACATGAGCGCCAGCGTGAAGGCCTATTTCGCGCTGAAAATGACCGGCGAAAGCCCAGACGCGCCGCACATGCGCCGCGCCCGCGAGGCAATGCTTGCACGCGGAGGCGCCGTCCATTCCAACGTTTTCACGCGGGCTCTGCTTTCGCTGTACGGCATTCTCGACTGGCGCAGCGTTCCGGAAATGCCGGTCGAGATCGTCCTGCTGCCGCGGTGGTTTCCTTTCCACCTGTCCAAGGTGTCCTATTGGGCGCGGACCGTTCTGGTGCCGCTGCTGGTGCTGCAGGCGCTGCGCCCGCGGGCGAAGAATCCGCTCGGCGTCCGAATCGATGAACTTTTTGTCGAGCCACCCGCAACGATCGGGCCGGCACCGAAAGCACCGCACCAACGCTGGAGCTGGTTTCTGTTGTTTCGCGGCATCGATGTCGTTCTCCGCCCTGCCGTAAAACTTTTTCCTAAGAGCTTGCGCCAACGCGCCATCAACAAGGCTGTCGATTTTGTCACCGAGCGTCTCAACGGCAAGGACGGTCTGGGCGCGATCTTCCCTGCAATGGCGAATGCGACGCTGATGTACGACGTGCTTGGCGATACGGCCAACGCGGCGATCGCGCGCGATTCAATCGACAGGCTCCTGATTATTCACGATCATGAGGCCTATTGCCAGCCCTGCGTGTCACCGGTTTGGGACACGGCGTTGACATGTCATGCGCTGCTCGAGATAGGCGGCGATGACGCGCATGCGAGCGCCTTGCGAGGGCTGGATTGGCTGGTGCCGGAGCAGGTTCTCGATGTCGTCGGCGACTGGGCGGCGCGCCGCCCGAACGTTCGGCCCGGCGGCTGGGCGTTTCAGTACGCCAATCCGCACTATCCGGACCTCGACGACACAGCCGTCGTCGTCATGGCGATGGACCGCGCGCGCCGGACGGGCGCCGGCGATCGCTACGATCAGGCAATCGCACGCGCGGTCGAGTGGGTGAAAGGCCTGCAGAGCACCAATGGCGGCTGGGCGGCCTTCGATGTCGACAACGTTTACGACTATCTCAACAACATTCCGTTTGCGGACCATGGCGCGTTGATCGATCCTCCGACGGAAGACGTAACGGCGCGCTGCCTGTCGATGCTGGCGCAACTCGGCGAGACGGCGGAGACGAGCGAGTCGGTGGCGCGCGGCGTCGAGTATCTGCGCCGCACGCAGCTGAAGGACGGCAGCTGGTATGGCCGCTGGGGTCTCAATTACATCTACGGCACCTGGTCGTCGCTCTGCGCCCTCAACGCCTGCGGCGTCGACCACAATTCCCCCGAAATCGTCAAGGCAATCAATTGGTTAGTGTTGATCCAGAACCCGGACGGGGGCTGGGGCGAAGACGGCACGAGCTACAAGCTCGACTATCGCGGGCACGAGCCGGCGGCGAGCACGTCGTCGCAGACAGCCTGGGCACTTCTCGGCCTGATGGCTTGCGGCGGGGTTCGCAATCCTGCGGTTGCTCGAGGCGTGCAGTATCTGGCGCAGACCCAGACTGATTCCGGTTTCTGGGACGAAGAGCGATACACGGCGACCGGATTTCCGCGGGTCTTCTATCTGCGTTATCACGGATACCGGAAATTCTTTCCGTTGTGGGCGATGGCGCGCTATCGCAACCTGACCGAGAGCAACAGCGCGGGCGTGCCTTTCGGCATGTGAAGCCGTCAGCGGCCGGTAGCCTCGAACCGTACCTTCTGTGTCTGCGACAGCCTGCCGTAAAAATCGTCCAGCGCGATTTGCACGTTGCTTGCGGCATAGTTTATCGCCGTGATCTGGTCGCTTGCGGAATCCATGCGTCCCAGCGGATCGGCTGGTATCGGCTGCGCGCACGACGCAATCAGGAGCTTGGCCATGTCGGACGAGGTCTTGTGCAGGTTCTCGAGGCTGGCGGCCTGCGCTTTGTCAGGCTTCACCTTCATTTCGATTTCTTTGACCAGGCGCTCCGCGCTGCCGATATTTTGCGCGGCGCACGCCTGATATTGCTTGTCCCCGCCGCCCTGTGTCTTGTCGTCGGGAGGTGGTGGGTTCTGCGGCTGCCGGAAGGCAAAACTGTTCTTCTGTGCGCTCGTCAGACTTTCATAGAAGTTCTTTAGCGGAGCTCGCATCGCCATATCGCCATCACGGACGACCCATAGCGCCTGTACCAGCGCTCTCAACCGGTCGGGCGGAGAAAGGTCTCCCAGCTGACGGCAATTCGACTTGATTGTCTTCACAGCATCGTTTGCGGCAGACTGTACCTTGTCGAGTGTCGCGTGCTGGGCGTCGGACAACTGCAAGAGCTGCTCGATCCTGCTGGCCGGCCACTTGTCGTCGGCACTCGAGGTATCGTTGCATTGGTCGGCAGAGACGTCGCTGCCAGTATCATTCCTGGCAGTTCCGGTGGTCGCCACCCGCGGCGCACGTATCCGGTCCAAACGCCCCGTGACCGTGTCCGCAATCAGATCGAATCCGCGGCTGCGGAATTGCGCGCCGTAATCATCGGGCCAAAACGCAAAACCGAGCGTCTCCTCGTAGGCCGTGAGCCACGCCGCAGGCCCCGCGCGGCCTAAGCGGGATTTGACGGTGCTCTGGGTGTCCCGCTCCGGCGCCAGTGCTGGAGCCGCTGCCGCCGCAGGCGCGGCTGCACGCGCTCCGCTCGACGAGCGGTGCCGGTAGCTTCTTGGGAAATGGCCGAAATGTCCGAACATCTGGCGAAGCGGCCGCGTGACGCCGCCGATGATCCCTTGCGGCGACAACTGCGCCTGCGCGGGGCTGTCCAGCGGAACCGCTGCAATCAGAAGGCCTGCAACGATAGTGGCGCGCGCGCGCATGGCCGTGCTCCAAGGCCATTACGACCTGACGGTGACGAAACTTATCGTCTTACACAACAGGCAAATCCGCCCGGAAGTTCCATCCGGGACCGATTGAAGGCGCGGTTATCCCCGTTTATCCGGCCAATTATCCGGCTCTAGCGAGCTCCGGCCGGCCTTTCGCCTCCCGGATTTCTTCCATTTTGCGCTCAACGTGCTTCGAGAACACGTATTCCGCCGGCCGCTGGCGATCGAGCGCGATCTCGGGCGTCATTTCGCCTTCGGTGCGCGGCCCGCGCAGAGTGACCGCCAACGCTTTCAGCGGGTGAGCGACGGCGTCGTTGACGGCCGAGGCCTCGTAGCCGGAATGCACCATGCAGTCGGCGCACTTCTCGTAGTTGCCGGTGCCATAGGCGTCCCAGTCGGTGCCGCTCATCAGCTCGTCGAATGTTTTCGCGTAGCCTTCGCCCAGCAGGTAGCACGGCTTCTGCCAGCCGAAGATGGTGCGCGTCGGATTGCCCCACGGCGTGCAGTGATAGCTCTGATTGCCCGCAAGAAAGTCCAGGAACATGCTGGACTGGCTGAATGACCATTTCTTGCTCTTCGGCCCGCGCTTGAACACGTCGCGGAACAGCTGCTTGGTCTTGCCGCGGTTAAGGAAGTGCTGCTGATCGGGCGCGCGCTCGTAGGCGTAGCCAGGGGAGACGGTGATGCCGTCGACACCCAGGTCCATGACGGTGTCGAAAAATTCCGCCACACGATCGGGCTGCGCCGTGTTGAACAGAGTGCAGTTGATGTTCACGCGGAAACCGCGCTCTTTCGCTGCCTTGATCGCAGCAACCGCGCGGTCATAGACGCCCGGTTGGCACACAGAGTGGTCGTGCATCTCTTGGTCGCCGTCGAGGTGCACGGACCACGTAAAGAACGTGCTGGGCTCGTACTGCGCCAGCTTCTTTTCCATCAGCAGCGCGTTGGTGCAGAGGTAGACAAACTTCTTCCGCGCAACGATGCCACGCACGATTTCCGGCAATTGCTTGTGCAGCAGCGGCTCGCCGCCGGCGATCGAAACGACCGGCGCGCCGCATTCGTCAACGGCATGCAGCGCGTCCTCGACCGACATGTTCTGGTGCAGAATGGGATCGGGATAGTCGATCTTGCCGCAGCCGGCGCAAGCGAGGTTGCACCGGAACAACGGCTCAAGCATCAGCACCAGCGGATAACGCTTGCGGCCGGCGAGGCGCTGACGGACGACGTAACTACCGACTAACAGCTTCTGGAGAACTGGAATGCCCAAGATTGATATCCTTGCTTATTGATTTGCCACCGGTCACATCAAGAAGGTCGACCGGAACGCGGAATTCAATGTGCTCGTCTTGACCGGGTAGGGTGAACACCTCGACGGGAGTTATACGACGCAGAGCGTTGATGACGTCCCGAACCATGACCTCGGGCGCCGATGCGCCCGCTGTAATACCGACCACTTCCACATCATGCAACCACTCCGGTCTTATTTCGGAACCGCTTGCTATAAGGTGGGTAGGAATGCCCGCTTCTACGCCGATTTCGCAAAGCCGGTTCGAATTAGAGCTATTCTTAGCTCCCACCACAAAGATAACGTCCACCAGCTTGGTGAGTTCGAGCAACGCGGTTTGGCGATTCTGTGTCGCATAGCAGATATCCTGCGTACCGGGGCCGACGACATCCTTAAATCGCCGGAACAAGGCCGCAATGATCCCGCGCGTATCGTCGACGCTCAGGGTGGTCTGCGTGACGTAGGCAATTGGCGTGTCCTCGGGGAGCGTGAGAGCCTCGACATCTTCCTCCGTTTGCACAAGCAGAACCGGCCCAGGGATCTGCCCCACCGTGCCTTCCACCTCGGGGTGGCCGGCATGGCCGATCAGGATCACCGTGCGTCCCTGGCGCAGATAGTGACGGCCCTGAGCGTGGACCTTCGACACTAACGGGCAGGTCGCGTTCAGCACCCGCAGGCCGCGCTCGGCTGCTTTCGCCTCGACCTTTTTTGCAACGCCATGCGCACTGAAGATCGTGATGGCGTTCGGTGGCACTTCCGAAAGCTCTTCGACGAAACGGGCGCCGCGCGCCTTAAGCGCATCGACGACCCATTTGTTGTGCACGATTTCGTGCCGCACGTAGACCGGCGGTCCGTACTTGTCGAGCGCACGCTCGACAATCTCAATGGCACGCACGACGCCGGCGCAGAAGCCGCGCGGCTTCGCCAGAATAACCTTCATTACGCCCCCCCGTTCGTCCGGCTATTGACCGCTTGCCGCCGGCGCCGGGCGCGATCCTGGAGGATCGCGATCTCGGATGGCTGCAATTCCGGAGCGTGCTTTGCTCCGAAGACGTCGAATACTTTCGCGACGATTCCGTTCGCGTCAAGGCCCGCCTTTGCGTACATGGCCGGCGGTGAATCGTGGTCGATGAACACGTCGGGCAGGATCATACTCCGCACTTTGAACTTGTTGCGGTCCATTGCGCCGACCTCGGCCAAAAACTGCATGACATGTGCGCCGAAGCCGCCGATCGCCCCTTCCTCGACGGTCACCAGCAGCTCGTGCTCACGCGCGAGACGAAGTAAGAGATCGGTGTCCAGCGGCTTGGCAAAACGCGCGTCGGCGACGGTGGTCGAAATACCGTGGGTCGCGAGAATTTCCGCGGCCTTCGTGCATTCGGCAAGGCGCGTCCCGAGTGACAGCAGCGCAACCGTCGTGCCCTCCGTAATGATACGCCCGCGTCCGATCTCGAGCGGCACACCGACAGTGGGCATCTCGACGCCAACACCGTCGCCGCGCGGGTAGCGCAGCGCGGAAGGACGATCGTCGATCTTTGCGGCAGTTGCGACCATGTGCACGAGCTCGGCCTCGTCAGCCGCCGCCATGATGACGAACTGAGGCAGGCAACCGAGGTAAGCAAGATCGAACGAGCCCGCATGCGTCGGCCCGTCGGCACCGACAAGGCCGGCCCGGTCCATCATGAAGCGCACCGGCAATTGCTGAATGGCGACGTCGTGCACGACCTGGTCGTAGGCGCGTTGCAGGAAGGTCGAATAAATTGCGACAAATGGCTTGTAACCCTGCGTCGCCAGACCGGCCGCGAATGTCACCCCGTGCTGTTCGGCGATACCGACGTCAAATGTGCGATCCGGAAATGCCTTGCCAAAAATATCGATACCGGTGCCGCCCGGCATCGCAGCCGTGATGGCAACGATGCGGTCATCCTTCTCGGCTTCCTTGACCAGGCTTTCGCCGAACACCTTGGTGTAGGACGGCGCGTTTGACGCGGCCTTGTGCTGCTTGCCGGTCGGGACGTCGAACTTGACGACGCCATGGTACTTGTCCTTGGAGGCCTCGGCAGGTGCGTATCCTTTGCCTTTCTCGGTGCGCACGTGCACCAGGAACGGCCCGTTGTCGGCGTCGCGAACGTTTTTCAGCACCGGCAACAGCTGTTCGAGATCGTGACCGTCAACGATGCCGATGTAATAGAAGCCAAGCTCTTCGAACAAAGTCCCGCCGGTGACGAAGCCGCGCGCGAGCTCTTCAGCCTGCAGCGCCTTCTCCTTGAAGAATTTCGGCAGATGATCGGCAAATTGCCTGCCGAGGCCGCGCAGCGACATGTAGGTTGGGCTCGACAAGAGCCGCGTGAGGTAATTGGACATCGCGCCGACCGGCGGAGCGATCGACATCTCGTTGTCGTTCAGGATGACGATGAGGCGACGATTCATCGCACCCGCGTTGTTCATGGCCTCGTAAGCCATGCCAGCAGACATGGCGCCGTCGCCGATCACGCAGATCACATTATGTTTCTGGCCTGAAAGATCGCGCGCCACCGCCATGCCCAATCCGGCGGATATCGACGTCGACGAATGTGCCGCGCCGAAAGCGTCGTATTCGCTCTCGGAACGCTTGGTAAACCCGGACAAGCCGCCGCCGGTTCGCAGCGTGCGAATGCGATCACGCCGGCCGGTCAAAATTTTGTGCGGATAGGCCTGATGGCCGACGTCCCAGATCAACTTGTCATTGGGTGTGTCAAAAATGTAGTGAAGGGCGACCGTGAGTTCGATAACACCGAGACTTGCGCCGAGATGACCGCCGGTAACAGCGACCGCGTTGATCGTTTCCGCGCGCAATTCATCGGCAACCTGCTGAAGGTTCCGCGCATTGATACCGCGCAGATCAGCGGGACTCTTGATGGAGTCGAGGATGGATGGAGTGGTTTGTTTCAGGGAGTCGTCTTTGGGCGCCGTCATGCTTTACTTACCCTTCCCCGATTGAACGGAGGCGCTGAGGCCTTGGCAGATCCCACGGAACTAATTCTGTCGCCCAACTCGCGCTTTGCCGGAACCGCCATGAAGTTTCTAGTCAGCGTCAATCAATGACAAGAGCAAATGTTCCGAATTGGAGGTATTGGATAAATGACCCAATTGACTGGGTATAGGGGCTTCATTGTGTCCGGAAGGCCGCGTCGCGCATGCTAGCGTCTTGGGTTACCGCTATTGTTCGTTTTTGTATCCGATTTCCTTGGCCAATCATAGCCTTAGGTATTATCGGCAGCGCCATCAGTGGCGTTTACACTGCGCGTCATTTCGCCATTACGACCGATATCAACAAGCTGATATCGCCCGATCTTGATTGGCGAAAACGCGAGGCCGAATTCGAGAAGGCCTTCCCAGGGCATTTCGGATCGACTCTGGTCGTCGTTAATGCCCCGACGGCGGAGTTTGCCGCGCGGGCCAGCGCCGACCTTGTCACCCGCGTGAAGGCTGAACCGCGGCTCTTTCACTCGGTCGACGATATCGAGGGTAGCGAATTTTTTGCGCGCAACGGCCTATTGTTTAGGCACACGGACGATGTAGCGAACATGGCCAAGGGGCTGGGGCAGGCGGCGCCTCTAATCGGCACGCTCGCCAGCGATCCCAGTCTGCGGGGAATGACGCGCGCCCTCTCTCTTGGCCTCATCGGCGTGCAGAACAAGATGGTGACGCTCGATGCGTTGGCACGGCCATTGTCAATGGCCGCGACGACGGTGGAGGACGTGCTCGCCAATCGCCAGGCATCGTTCTCGTGGCTGTCGATGCTCAATGGCGCGGATCCGAAACCGGACGATTTGCGTCGCCTGGTTGAAGTGCATCCTGTTCTGGACTTCTCCGCGCTCGAGCCCGGTAAAGCCTCCAGTGATGAAATCCGCCGTATCGCGAACGAGCTTCAGCTCAAGGAGAAATATCAGGCGCGCGTGCGTCTGACCGGTTCGGTACCGATGGCGGACGAGGAATTCGGCAGCGTCCAGGACGGCGCTATCGAGAATGCGATCGGCACGATCATTATCGTTCTTACAATTTTGTGGCTGGCGCTGAAGTCGCCGCGCATTATTCTCGCGGTCATCATCACTCTGTTCGTCGGCTTGAGTCTCACCGCCGCCATCGGTCTTGCCATGGTCGGCGCGCTCAACATGATATCGGTCGCTTTTGCTGTACTGTTTGTCGGACTTGGCGTCGATTTCGGTATTCAGTTCGCGGTGCGATACCGCGCGGAACGGCACGACGTGCCGAAGCTCAGCTCCGCGCTGATGCGGGCTGCTGAAAAAATCGGCGTTCCGCTCACGCTCGCCGCGGCGGCCGTCGCTGCGGGATTCATGTCTTTCCTGCCGACCCACTACCGTGGCGTTTCCGAACTGGGGCAAATTGCCGGTGTGGGGATGTTGATTGCCTTTGCGACCAGCATCACGCTTTTGCCGGCCCTGATAACGCTGCTCAAACCGGAAGGCGAACCCGAAGAGATCGGATATAGCGTGCTGGCGCCGGTCGACCGTTTTCTGGAAACGCACCGTATCCCCGTCATCGTAGGGACGCTCGCTGTCGCGGTTCTGGGATCGCCTTTGCTCTATTACCTCACGTTCGACTTCGACCCGATCCATCTGCGCAGCCCTGAAACAGAATCGATTTCGACTTTGCTCGAACTTGGCGGTGATCCGCGCGCCGGCGTCAATTCGGTCAACATAATTTTTCCGTCCGTGGACGAAGCGGCTGCTGCCGCGGAAAAACTGCAGAAATTGGCGGAGGTCTCGCAGGCTTCCACGCTGTTGAACTTCGTGCCTCAGGACCAGGACAAGAAACTTGCGATCATCCAGGATCTGGGCCGGCGCCTGGGGCAGTCGCTGCAGCCGTCGGCATCCGGCAAGCCGCCGACCGACGCGGAAAACGTTGCAGCGCTCAAAGGCATGGCCGATCAGCTCACCAAGATCGCCGGCAATGCCGCGGGGCCTGGCGCCGATGCAGCCAGGCGGCTGGCTGCGGCTGCGGTGAAATTGGCGGAGGCCGATGAGGCGGTCCGGACGCGGGTACAGACTGCCTTCGTCGTGCCTCTGCAAACCAGTCTTGACCAGCTGCGCGGATTTTTGACCGCTCAGCGCATCACCAAAGAAAATTTGCCGCAGTCGCTCAGGCGGCTTTGGGTGACACCCGATGGCCGGGCGCGCGTCGAAGTGTCCCCCAAGGGCAATACCGATGACACAGAAGTCCTGAGAACATTTGCGCGCGCGATTCTCGCGGTCCATCCCAACGGCACAGGCGGCCCGATTTCAATTCTCGAGTCGAGTCATACGGTCGTCAGGGCGTTCTTCGAGGCAGGCTTCTACGCGCTGGTCTCGATCGCGATATTGCTCTGGATCGTGCTGGGCCGTTTCGGCGACATGCTGCTGACGCTTGTACCGCTGCTGCTCGCCGGCATTGTCACGCTGGAAATCTGCGTCCTGATCGGCATGCCGCTCAATTTCGCGAACATCATCGCGCTGCCTTTGTTGTTGGGCGTCGGCGTGGCGTTCAAGATCTATTACATCATGGCCTGGCGGTCGGGCCGGAGAAATCTGCTGCAGTCGAGTCTCACCCGTGCGGTGATCTGGAGCGCGCTTACAACGGCAACGGCATTCGGAAGCCTTTGGCTCTCGAAGCATCCGGGCACATCGAGCATGGGAAAGCTGCTCGCGTTGTCGCTGGTGTGCACACTGGCGGCTGCGGTGCTATTTCAGCCCGCGCTCATGGGGAAGCCCCGCGGCGCCGACGACCCGTGAGCACACATCGTCAGCCGGCGAGGTTTGCGTTGTTGTCTTGCGACCGGGCGCCGGCTTTGACTGTGTTTGCGCCGGTGCGCGACCGACGGTGTCGCTTGTCTCATAACGAGTCCAGTTTTCGCCCCCGCACAGGAAGCCGAACACGCAGCCCTGGATGCGCAGCGTGTTTGGATCAGACAGGCTGATGTTGGCGGAATAGGTTTTACCGTTCTGCGAGTTGTAAACCTGCCCCTCCCACCTGTTCGGCTTCGTGAGGGTCATATCGAGCAGAATCGGCATACCCAGCGTCGGTCGGCTTCGCAGTTGGGGATCGGGATTTCGGTGATCGGTACCGCCGGGCCGCGATTCCCATGCCACCACGCCCCAAAGGTGGCCGCCGCAATCCACGATCTTGATTCGTGCCACGCGGTCGTTAACCAGCCACTCGCCGGTCGGCATCGGTGAGGAAGGCGTCGCAGTCTGAGAATACGCGGCACCGCCGGTCGTCAGCCACAGCAAGGCTGCGAGGATCGGCAATGAATTGCGGGTCGATGGATTTGCTCGGTATGTCACGTGCGAAGACACCTGATTTGCCAAGTTGGCGCTTTCTGTACATCTGAAAAATAGCTGAAATCGTGCGTTGTTCCGGTCTTCCTAAGCCAAGATTGTGGATAATGGAACTCGAGCGCAAGCCCGGTCGTTTTGTCGTCGCGGGCGAATGCTGGTCCATGGGGGCAAATGAAGTCCGTAAATCCTCCCGAAGCAAAGGACCGAAGCGCATTTCGAGCAGCCCGCGATCACATTGCACCTCCCGATCGGATGCGTTGTGGTTGTGCGTTATCCGGCCACAAAACGACGCGTGCTATTTGAGAATTGCGACAATCATGAGAAGGGCTGGCTGCAGCGCCGCGGCCTTTCAGCGCGCTTCATCGGCCTGCTGATAGTCGAGAGTCACAATTGCCGCACACTCTTTCAAAGATCATTTGATTGGTATTGGGACGGTGAAATGATTGCAAAAATCAACGGGTTTGACGGCAACCGGTCTGCCATCGACAAGACGATGATGGAACGTTGCATCGAGCTTTCGGCGAAAGCGATCGATCAGGGGGAGATGCCTTTTGCCTGCCTTATTTGTCATGGCGCGGAGATTCTGGTCGAGGCAACCAACCAGGTCTCCCATGCCGAGGACATAACGCGTCACGCCGAGATCGTTGCGATCTCGAAAGCGCAGCAGATGCTTGGCCGAAAGAATCTGTCTGACTGCACGCTTTATTCGACGGTTGAGCCCTGTGCGATGTGCGCATTCGCGGCGAGGGAGATCCGAATCGGACGCGTCGTTTTTGCGATCAAGTCACCCATGGTGGGCGGTGTGTCCAAATGGAATGGAATGTCCTGCGAGACAGGAAGTGTTCAGTCCGGTGCGAGGTGGTCGCCGGGCTGATGCAGGAGGAAGCCGAGCGGATCTGGCAGAGTTGGAATCCGCTCATCTGGGCCGCCATCAAGCACCGTGGATATCTCGGTGGCTGCAGTGCGACGGCCGGCTCCACGACGCTTCGCGCCATTCCGGAACGCCGCGGCGTGTTGCGCCGACTCTTTGCGTTTCACAATCACGCGCCGGATTTCGTTCGGAGATTGCGGTTCTAGCTATTGGCCGTGATCTTCGAGCACTTTCAGGCAGACCTTCCGGATGCGATGCCGGTTTTCCTTCAGGCAGGCAAGAACGCGAAACGTGTCGGGGATGGCGTCCTTGCAGAGATTTGTCGCATCCGGCGCGCAAGCGGCCTGTTCTTCCGGCGTGCCTTGAAAGGGGTTTAACGGCTGTGGTCCTGGCAGTTTTTTGTCATCGGCCGCGAAGGCCGCAGCGCCAAGAATTTGTAACAAGACAATGAATGCGCAGGTCCTAGCGTACATTGTGTCAGGCCCGATTTTCGTGCATGGTTTTGATCAATTGCGGCAGCGCTTTCACGTTCCACTGAGGGACCGGGTATGCTCAGTCGTTATTGCGTCGATATTGGACCGTCGCCAGTCAAAGCTTCGCCATCGCGCTGGCTAAAAAAGTTTTTAGGCATAGCCGCGCTTTCTCTCTCGCTTGCAGTTTGCATTGCAGAATCCCCCCGCGCACAAGGCATAGCACCATTTAAACGCTTGGCAGGTCAATGGTCGGGCTCCGGTACCATCGACCTGACGGACGGCAAGCGCGAGCCGATCAAATGCCGGGCGTCCTACAACGTGCTCGGCGACCAGAGAAATCTGCAGCTCAATATTCGCTGTGCCAGCGACAGCTACAATTTCGATTTGCGCGCGAGCGCCACATATTCGGCAGGCTCGGTGTCCGGTACCTGGAGCGAATCGACACGCCTTGTTGCGGGAACGATCTCGGGGAAAGCTGACGGGGACCATATTCAGGTCGTGGCCAGAGCCGCGTCTTTTTCCGCCAGCCTGGCGCTGGCGACTCACGGTGCGCGCCAGTCGGTGATGATCAGGGCGCACAGCGCTGACGCGGGCATCAAAGGCGTGTCGATGTATTTGCGGCGCAGCGGCTAGCGTTTTTATTCCGCCGAGGAACGCAACAGCGATCGCCGCGACATGCGGCGGACGATCTTGCTGAGGAACATGGCAATCGGCCGCAGCATGAACATGTCTGCGAGGAGCGCCGCCACCATTGCGAAGGCGCTGAGCCAGCCGAAAAGTCTCAACGAAGGAAGACTCGACAGCACAGTCATCGCCAGCCCGCAGGCGAGCACGGCCGACGTCAGGATCAGCGGCGGCCCGACCAGTATGGTGGCGCGCTCGACACCGACCGCAGGATCGGGATCAATGTCTTCGATCTGCAGGCGATTGAGGAAGTGAATTGTCGCGCTCAGGCCGAGTCCGAAAGACACCGTAAGCGCGATGACGCTTGCGAACTGCAAACCCTGGCCCGTCAGTAGCAACATGCATCCAGCAAGAACGATCGGGAAAAGTCCGGGCAGGATGCTGATCAACATAACGACTGGCGACCAGAACGCCAGTCCGATGAATGCGGCCACGAAGGCGATCTCGATCGTGAGGCCGTCGCTCAGCTTGTCGATCATGAGGGCACTGTTGCGTGCCGAAATGACCGACAGGCCGGTCACGGCAATCTTGTAGGTTGGATACTTCGCCCGCACGGCGTTGAGCTGCTGGTCGATCCGGTCGACGATCGGCAGCAACTGGCTTGCATCCGAGTCCGGGACGCGACCGCTGACAATGACGGCATCCTGCTCCGCTGAGATGAACCGGCGCGTCAGGTAGGGCGGCAGCAGGTCCACGTATTGCTTGAGCGTTTCGACGTCAGATTTGTTCAGTTTCTCGGCGAGCCAGCGCCGCAATGTGTCCAGCGACCAGACATTGCCGATGCCCGTCTGGCGCTCGAGCAACGCATGCACATCGGCAATCACGCCCAGGGTCTTAGGATCGTAAAGCGACGCGCCTTTCGGGAATTGGATATAGACGTCGAAGGGATTTGCGCCGGTCAGCTTGACGTCCAGGCGGTTGCTGGCCTGCACCGCCCGCTGCCGGTCCGGCACCTGGTCCGCCAGCCGGTAACGCGGCTGCAATTGGGCATAGCCTACCGAGAGCACGACAACGATGAGAAGGCTCAACAGGGAGTAAAGGCCCGGCCGTGCGACCATACGGATCGCGATCCAGCTGCACAACCGGCGTAGCCAGTCGAGTGCGGTGTCCATGTCCCTGACGGCGGCGACGAACGCAGTCTCGTTGCGGATGAGTAGGACGCCAAGCAACGGCACACCCATAAGAACGGCTACGAGCGCGACTGCGACGGCAATCAGGCCAGCTTCCCCAAACGTGCGAATGAGGTCGGAGGACGAAAATTGCAGGGCTATGAACGACACGCCGGCGGTCGCATGGGTGAGCACGCAGGCTGGCCCCACAATCAGCAAGGAATTGCGGAACGCCATGAACTTGTCATCCCCGGCGAGCAGCCGGTCCCGGGCGGCGAAGGTGAGCTGCATGCTGTCGGAGAAACTGATGACCATGATCAGCGGAGTCATCACGTTCAGGAACATGTTCAGACTGAATCCCAGCCAGCCGAGCACGCCGAGCGCCATCAAAATGGCCAGGAGCGGCGGCGCCGCCGCAATGATCATAAACGATGGACGCCGGAAGAAGATGATCGCGATCAGGCAACCGACGGCGAAACCGAGCGTGTTGTAGACCAGCCGGTCGGTCTGGATCGCATTGCGGATCTCCAGTTGCATCACCGGTACGCCGGAAAGCTCGGCCTTCAAACCGGTGCCTTCCAGATTGGTTTTCACCGCCTCACGGACCGCTCCGATCGTGGGGCCCAGTTTGTCGGGCGCCGTGGACGCTGGCTCGAGAGCGAGCACCATCAGCGTAAGCTTGCCGTCGTCCGACAACATCTTGCCCTTGATGATCTCGTTCGCCGTCACCCGCTTGATCAGCGCCTGATAGTCGGCACCTTCCGGCAGCGGATTTGGAAAGAGGGGAGGCGGAATCGATCCCTGTTCGGGCGGCTCGCGTGCCGAGAATATGGAGATCAGTCCGCGCGTACCGTCGATCAGCTGAAGCTCGATCGCGAGCTCGCGCAGCTTTTCCATCGACGAGCGCTCAAGCAGGCGATCGCCCTCGATGACGATCAGCACGTCAAATTCGTTGGACGGAAAGCGGCGTGTGACCTCTTCGTAGGTCCGAAATTCGTCGGTTTCCGATCGGAACAGCTGGCTCAGGGAATCATCGACTTTGACGCGTACAAAGCCCACGGCCGCGATTGCGCTCAGGATGACGAATGCAATTGCACACAGAGTGCGGTGCGAGAGCGCGAAAAAGCCGATGCGCTCGATCCCCAGCGCCAAATTCCGCGGCTTGACCGGGCGCGGCGGGACTTTCACATCGCGATCGGCTGGGGGAACGCTACTCACTGATACCCGGTCCAAATGACGGTGAAGAATGGACTGTCAGAGCCGAAATTTCCAGTAGACCGGGCTAGCCCGCAACATCCTCAAGTTTCTTGGCTGGTGCCGCTCCTGTGCCCCAGCGGCGCTCGATGTAGTCGACGACCATCTGCTTGAAATCGGTGGTGAGCGTGGCGCCACGCAGGGTTGCGGCCTTTTTGCCGTCAACAAAGACAGGCGCGGTTGGCTGCTCGCCGGTGCCCGGCAGCGAAATGCCGATGTCGGCATGCTTGCTCTCGCCGGGGCCGTTGACGATGCAGCCCATCACCGCAACGTTGAGGGTCTCGACGCCGGGATAGCGCTTCTTCCACTCAGGCATCGATTCTCGGATGAATCCCTGAATTTCCGCGGCAAGCTCCTGGAACGTGGTCGATGTGGTACGCCCGCAGCCGGGGCAGGCGGCGACCAGCGGCACAAAAGTCCGCAGACCCATCGTCTGCAATAGCTCCTGCCCGACCTGGACCTCGCGGGTGCGGTCGCCATTCGGCTCCGGCGTGAGGGAGATGCGGATGGTGTCGCCGATCCCCTGCTGGAGAAGCACGCCCATCGCCGCTGACGACGCCACGATGCCTTTCGACCCCATGCCGGCCTCGGTCAGTCCGAGGTGCAGCGCGTAGTCGCAGCGGCGCGCGAGCTCCATGTAGACCGCGATCAGGTCCTGCACGGCGGAAACCTTGGCCGACAAAATGATGCGGTTTCTCGGCAGGCCGATCTCTTCCGCACGCGCAGCCGAAAGCGTCGCCGACTGCACCATGGCCTCGTGCATGACTTCGCGCGCGTCGCGCGGCTTTGCAGACTTGGCGTTCTCGTCCATGAGCTTTGTCAGCAGCTCCTGGTCGAGCGACCCCCAATTGGCGCCGATGCGCACCGGTTTGTTGTATTTCAGCGCTATCTCGATGATGGCCGAGAACTGTTTGTCTCTTTTGTCCCTGAAGCCGACATTGCCGGGATTGATGCGATACTTGTCCAGCGCTTCGGCACAAGCCGGATGGTCGGCCAGCAGCTTATGGCCGATGTAGTGGAAGTCGCCGACGATCGGCACGTCGGCACCCATCTTCCTGAGCCGGTCCTTGATGTGCGGAACCGCCGCAGCGGCTTCGTCGCGGTCAACCGTGATGCGCACCAGTTCCGAGCCCGCCGCCGCCAGTGCGGCGACCTGCCGCGCCGTGGCTTCGACGTCGGCCGTATCGGTATTCGTCATGGACTGGACGACGATAGGGGCGCCGCCACCCACGGTTACGCCGCCGACGCGGACTGCGACAGATTTGTGACGCTGCGAGGTAGCTATGCTCATACGATACCGTCCGACCCAATATAGGCATGCGGACCCGTGCCGCGCGGGCGGGCGGGATCACGGTTCCGCTTTCTCACCCTTGATTGTAGCCGGTTCCGCTCACGGGTGGGAATCCCTTAAAACTGGGCATCACCCGGCATTTTGGCGAATTTGTCCCGGGCTGCCCATTCCATGGCGGCGGCGGTCCGCTCGAATTCCTCGGCCAGCCTGCGTAGTTCCTCAGCGATAAACCGGTCGGCACATCCGGCGGCTCGCTCGCGGCAGTAAGTGCTTTCGGTCAGCAGGAATTGTCTCGCGGTCATAGTGTCTTCTTTTTGGTTGCTGTGAGCGCGCAGACAACGCGTCTCCGCATGCTTCGTTCCAGTTCCGGAGCAGCAGTAGCTTTATGCGCGCTAGCGGACGATCTGCTGCAGCAGCGCGTGCAGCTTTGCAGCCTCGATGGGTTTCTGCAGCACCGGTGCGTGGGAGAATTGCGAGACGATGGTATCGGGCCCGTATCCGGTAACGAACGCGAATGGGATTTTCCTGTTGGCGAGGATATCGGCCACGGCGTACGTCTTTTCACCGCCCAGGTTCACGTCAAGAATTCCGGCCCGCAAGTTGTTGCTCTTTGCTGCCAGAATGGCATCGGTGAACCGGTTGTAGGGGCCATCAACCTTGTGCCCGAACGCGGCGAGCATATCGGCCAGCATCATCGAAACGAGCGGCTCGTCCTCGACCAGCAAGACCCGCTTCTCATTGGGATCGGCGTCTTGCGCCGGTGCGCCTCCGGCCTGGCCCAGTTCGATCGAGGCACGCCTGAAGCTCTCTTTGCTGGGGTCGTGCGGGACCGACAGCCTGCAGCGAAGGCCGTTTGTCTGCCAGTCAAACTGGACCATGCCGCCGAGCTGCCGCTCGATGCCGGCGACGATCGCACGGCTGCCGTAGCCGCGGCGGTTCGGCGGTGTAATTTGCGGACCGTCCGATTCCATCCACGACAGCTCAAGTCTGCCGCCTTCGAGCCGCCACGTCAGGTCGACACGGCCGGTTTCGGTCGACAGGGCGCCGTATTTTGCCGCGTTGGTGGCTAGCTCATGCAACGCGAGCGCGATCGTCTGAGCGGTCGCGGGCGGAAGCATGACGACAGGTCCTCGCGCCGAAACCCTTTCCTTGCCGCCGGCGCGATAGGGAGCGAATTCCTCGTCGACGAGCCGATTGAGATCGGCGCCCTCCCAGCGCGAGCCCGCCAGCAAACGGTGAGCATTGGACAGCGCGCTGATGCGCCCATCGAGCGCGCCGATATAGTCGTCGATGCTTTCGGCACGGGTCAGCCGCATGATTGACTGCACGACTGCGACGACGTTACGCGCGCGGTGATCGACTTCTTCGGCGAGCAGGATTTGGCGTTCTTCGGCGCGCTTGCGCTCGGTGATGTCTGCGGTCACGCCGCTGAGCCAGGTCAGGCGATCGCGTTCATCGAAATTTGCAATCGCGGTGCCGGTACACCAGCGGACATCGCCATTTGGGCGCCGGACCCGGAATTCGGTCTGAAAAGTGTTGGCGCTCTTCGACAGCTTGCGGAACGCGCGCTCCAGAAGTTCGAAATCATCAGGATTGATCAGCGGTCGTACGCTGTCGACGGTCGGCACGAATGTGCTGCGGTCAACCCCGAAGATCTCACATTGGCCGTGGTCCCACGTCGTGCGTCCGCGCGCGACATTCCACTCCCAGCTGCCCATCTGGCCGGCGGCGAGCGCGAGGCTGCGCAGCCGCTCGCTCTGTCGCAGCTGGCGTGTCGAGGCGGCGAGGGCGGCCGTGCGCTCCGCCACGCGCGCCTCGAGTTCACGGTTCAGCTGCTCAAGTTGCCTGGTCTTGCGATACAGTTCGACAAAGACCTTGACCTTCGCGCGCAGGACCTCGGGGATAACCGGCACGGGGACGTAGTCGACCGCGCCCATTTCGTAGCCGCGCAGCCGGTCGACGTCCGTGAGCAAAATCGCTGAAATGAAGATCAGCGCGGTCTTTTCGAAGCGCGGATGGTTGCGGATCATCGCGGCGAGCTGGAAGCCGTCGATGTCCGGCATGTAGACGTCAATGAGGACAACCGCGACGTCATTCTTCAGCAGGAGCTCCAGCGCCTCGGTCGCGTTATTCGCACTCAGCAGGTTTTCACCGACTTCTCCGAGGATCGCCTGATAGGTCAAAAGCTTCGCCGGCTGATCGTCGACGAGCAGGATGTTGACCTTGTCTTCCAACATGACTGACCTCAGCGATGCAGCCAGCTGCGGAGCGCAGACAACAGCTGTTCGGTATTCACCGGCTTCGCCAGGTAGTCGGAGGCGCCGGCATCGAGGCATTTCTCGCGGTCGCCTTTCATCGCCTTCGCGGTGAGGGCGACGATCGGCAGGCGACGGAACTTCGGATTCTTCCTGATCTGCTCCATCGTCTGGTAGCCGTCCATCTCCGGCATCATGATGTCCATCAGGACGATGGCGATGTCCGGATTGGATTCGATGTGCTTGATGGCCTCGTTGCCGGTTGTCGCAGTCAGGACCTGCATGCCGCGCCGCTCGAGCACGCTGCTGAGCGCGAAGATGTTGCGGGCATCGTCGTCGACCAGCAATGCCGTGCGGTTGACGAGATCCTCGTCGGAGCTGTTGAGCCGCTCCAGCATGCGCTGCTTTTCGGGCGGAAGATCCGTCACGACGCGATGCAGGAAGAGCGCGGTCTCATCGAGCAGGCGCTCGGGCGACTCGACACCCTTCACCACAATGCTGCGCGCCATCGTATGGAGTCGGGCGTCCTCTTCTGGGCTGAGCTCGCGCCCGGTGAAGACGACGACCGGCACGTCGGCCAGCTGCTCGTCGGCTGCGAGCTCTTCCAGGACCTCGAACCCCGTCATGTCGGGCAGGCGCAGGTCGAGCACTACGCAGTCGGCCGGCTGCCGCCGCAGCGTATCGAGCGCACCCCGTCCGGTGCCCGCGGTTTCTATCTCGACGTCGTCATGGCCGAGCAATTGCGAAATGCTCATTTGCTCGATCGGATTGTCCTCGACGACCAGGAGGCGCTTCCGCCGTGGCGTCGCATATTCCTTGATCCGGGTGAGCGCCGCCTTGACGCCTTCGGGGGTCGTCGGCTTACTGACGAAAGAGAATGCGCCGCGGGCAAGACCGTGGTGCTTGTCTTCGTCGAGCGTGATGATTTGCACGGGAATGTGCCGCGTCAGGGGATTCTGCTTGAGCTGGCTGAGCACGCTCCAGCCGAGCATGTCCGGCAGGAAGACGTCGAGCGATACCGCGTTTGGCTGATACTGTTTTGCCAGCTCCAGCGCATCGGCACCGCGCATTGCGACAAGGACCTTGAAGCCTTTGTCGCGCGCAAGATCGACCAGCACGCGGCAATAATGTGGGTCGTCCTCGACGATCAGAAGAATTGAGTCGCCAGGTTCGATCGTGGTCCGGTCGTCGGGGATGTGCTCGAGGGTTCGTTCCGGCAAGGCGATCGGTGCGGTGAGTGCCGGCGCCTGAACGGGGCCCAGCGTGCCGGCCGGCCGTGTTCCCGTCGACGGCCCGACATAGGTGATCGGGAGATAGAGCGTAAATGTGCTGCCGATCCCAGGCGTGCTGCGCAGCTGGATTTCGCCGCCCAGCAGATTGGAAAGTTCACGGCTGATTGCAAGGCCGAGACCCGTGCCGCCGTATTTGCGGCTCGTGCTGGCATCGGCCTGCTGGAAGGCCTCGAAGATCATCCTCTGCTTTTCGATCGGAATCCCGATGCCCGTGTCAGCCACCTCGAAGGCGACGACACCCTGCGCCTGGCTGAGAATGGGGTGACTGGACGTCCAGCCGACCGGCGCCCCATAGACCTTGAGCTGAACTCCGCCGCGCTCGGTGAACTTGAACGCGTTCGACAGCAGGTTCTTGAGCACCTGCTGTAGACGCTTGGAGTCGGTAGTGAGCGTGCGGCCGAGCGATGGATCGAGATCGACTTTGAACGAAAGCTGCCGTGTTTCTGCCTCGTGACGGAACGGCCGGCCGACGGCGTCGAGCAAGCTGGAGAAGAGAAGTTCTTCCGCCTCGACGGTGACGGTTCCGGATTCGATCTTCGACAGGTCGAGAATGTCGCTGATGAGGTTCAGCAGGTCGGTGCCGGCGCCGTGAATGGTGCGCGCGAACTCGGTCTGCTTCGACGAGAGGTTTTTGTCCGGGTTGTCGGCGAGCTGTTGGCCAAGGATCAGGATGCTGTTGAGCGGTGTGCGCAGCTCGTGCGACATGTTGGCAAGGAATTCCGACTTATACTTGGATGTGAGGGCGAGCTCGGCGGCCTTTTCCTCGAGCGCGCGCCGCGCCTGTTCGATTTCCTGGTTCTTCCTTTCGACGTCGACGTTTCGCTCTGCCAGCTGCTGCGCCTTTTGCTCGAGTTGTTCGTTGGTTTGCGTGAGTTCCCGCTGCTGTGCCTGCAATTCGCCGGCGAGCTGCTGCGACTGCTTGAGCAGGCCTTCGGTCTGCATCGTTGCTTCGATCGAGTTGAGTACGATGCCGATGCTGGCAGTCAGCTGCTCGAGGAACATGGTCTGCAGTGCGGTGAACTGCGACACCGATGCGAGCTCGATCACCGCCTTGACCTGGTTCTCGAACAGAACCGGCAGGACGATGATGTTTGACGGAGCGACCTTGAACAGCGCGGAGCCGATCGGTACCGCATTGGTCGGTAATTGGGTGATGAGCATGCGGCGCTTGTCGGCGGCGCACTGGCCAACCAATCCTTCGCCGACCCTAATGCGCTGTGGATGCCCGTTGCTGGTGTCGTCGGCATAGGCGGCTAGCAGCCGCATCGTGTGGAGCTCCTCGCTTTCCACCTGATAGATGACGCCCATTTGCGCGCTGACGAGCGGGGTGAGCTCGCTCAGCAGCAACCGACCGACGGTGGTTAGGTCGCGCTGGCCCTGCAACATGTTGGTGAACCTCGCGAGGTTCGTCTTCAGCCAGTCCTGCTCCGTGTTGCGGTCGGTGGTCAGGCGCAAATTGTCGATCATCGTGTTGATGTTGTCTTTGAGCTCGGCGACTTCGCCGCGCGCTTCAACCTGAATCGATCGCGTCAGGTCGCCTTTTGTCACTGCGGTCGCCACCTCCGCGATGGCGCGCACTTGCGTGGTCAGATTGGCGGCAAGCTGGTTGACGTTGCCGGTGAGCGCTTTCCAGGTGCCGGCCGCGCCTGGCACCGCGGCCTGGCCGCCGAGACGGCCGTCGACGCCCACTTCGCGCGCGACCGTCGTCACCTGGTCGGCGAAAATCGCCAGCGTCTCGGTCATGTTGTTGATGGTCTCGGCGAGGGCGGCCACCTCGCCCTTCGATTTCACCGTGAGGTTTTGCTTGAGATCGCCGTTGGCGACGGCGGTCACCACCTTGACGATGCCGCGCACCTGCTCGGTCAGGTTGGCGGCCATCACGTTCACGGTGTCGGTCAGGTCCTTCCAGGTGCCGGCAACGCCCGGCACCTGCGCCTGGCCACCCAATCTTCCCTCGGTGCCGACTTCGCGCGAGACGCGCGTCACTTCCGAGGCAAACGCGTTGAGCTGGTCCACCATCGTGTTGATGGTGTTCTTGAGCTCGAGAATTTCGCCCTTCACGTCGACGGTGATCTTGCGCGACAGGTCGCCGCGCGCGACGGCGGTCGTCACCTCGGCGATGTTGCGGACCTGAGCGGTGAGGTTGCCGGCCATCGAGTTCACGCTGTCGGTCAAGTCCTTCCAAGTGCCGGCGACGCCCGGCACGAGCGCCTGGCCGCCGAGCTTGCCGTCGGTGCCTACTTCGCGCGCGACGCGCGTCACCTCGCCGGCGAAGGCGTTCAACTGGTCCACCATCGTGTTGAGGGTTTCCTTCAGCTGCAAAATTTCGCCCGACACGTTGACGGTAATTTTCTTCGACAGGTCGCCGCCGGCGATGGCGGTCGCGACATCGGCGATGTTGCGGACCTGTGCGGTGAGGTTGCCGGCCATAAAGTTGACGCTGTCGGTCAGGTCCTTCCAAGTGCCGGCGACGCCCGGCACCTGTGCCTGGCCGCCGAGCTTGCCTTCGGTGCCCACCTCGCGCGCAACGCGCGTCACTTCCGAGGCGAATGAGTTCAACTGGTCCACCATCGTGTTGATGGTGTCCTTGAGCTCGAGAATTTCGCCGCGCACGTCGACGGTGATCTTGCGGGACAGGTCGCCGCGGGCGACGGCGGTCGTCACCTGCGCGATGTTACGGACCTGGTCGGTCAGGTTGCCGCACATGGCGTTGACCGAGTCGGTCAGGTCCTTCCAGGTGCCGGCGACACCCGGCACGAGCGCCTGGCCGCCGAGCTTACCGTCGGTGCCCACTTCGCGCGCGACACGCGTCACTTCCGAGGCGAACGAACGCAGCTGGTCCACCATCGTATTGATGGCCTCCTTCAGCTGAAGGATTTCGCCGCGCACGTCGACGGTGATCTTCTTCGACAGGTCGCCGTCGGCGACGGCGATGGTGACTTCGGCGATGTTACGAACCTGGGCGGTCAGGTTGCTCGCCATCGAGTTCACGCTCTCGGTCAGGTCCTTCCACACGCCGGTCACTTCGCGCACCTGCGCCTGGCCGCCGAGCTTGCCTTCGGTGCCCACTTCTCGCGCGACGCGGGTCACTTCCGACGTGAACACGCTGAGCTGCTTGATCATCGTGTTCACGATGGTCGCGGCTTCGAGGAATTCGCCCTTAAGCGGGCGGCCATCGACTTCAAGACGCACGGTCTTGAGCAGGTTGCCCTGCGCGACGTTGGCGACAGCGGTGGTGACTTCCTTGGTCGGCCAGATCAGGTCGTCGATCAGCGTGTTGACCGAGGATTCGATTTCGCCCCATGCGCCGCCCGAGAGGGCGAATTTCACGCGATGACGCGTCTGGCCCTCGCGTCCGACCACCTGGCCGACCCGCTCGATCTGTTCGGCCATTCGTTGGTTGGCGGCGACGATGTCATTGAAGGTATCCGCGATCTTGCCGAGGAGGCCCTCATCCTCGCCAGCCATACGGACGGAAAAGTCGCCGGCGCGCATCGCGCGCAGCGCCTGAAGAAGATTCTGTAATTCTACGGGTGCGCCGGGATCGGGACTGTCGTCGCTGGGTTTGCCCGAACGCTTCTTGGTTGGAATGCCATTGGCGACATTCTTATTGGTGACTGTAGTTGGTTGCATCGACGCCTCCCGAATAACCCGCCTTCATCCGCCACGCTTGCACGCGGCGGGGGCGATCGGAGGCGATATGGTCCGAACAGCATGGTCAGCGCCCGACCAACTCGAAGCTGCGCTGCCATGATTATTCGCCATCTTGGGACAAAACCCTGGCCCTCCCGATCGCTCTAGACACTGCTCGTCTGGAGCGCCCGCCAGCAATTAAATCCGCTAAACCTGCGAAAGTTCCGGTCGGGAGGTGCAATATTAGGTAGCACACGCGGATCAGCTCCGCGGAGTGACAAACAGCGTTGTCGCGCCATCACCGATATGGTTAAACTCTATCTCTTATTGTCGGAATGGCAAAAAGCTGTGTTTTCAATAAGATAGTTCGTGCCGGCTGGCCAGGGGTGGAAAGCGATGCCACGGATGAAGGGCGCCGACCTCATCACCGAATATCTGGTCGACAGCAAAATCCCTTACGTTTTCGGGATTTGCGGTCATGGGAACGTCGGAATCCTCGACTCTCTTTATGCCGCGCGCGACCGCATCACCCTGATCTCGCCGCGCCACGAGCAGGTAGCTGCCCACATGGCCGACGCCTATTTTCGCGTGCGCCATGAGCCGGTCGCCACGCTCACATCGTGTGGGCCAGGCTCCTGCAACATCGTGATGCCGCTCGCGCTCGCTATTTCGGATTCCTCGGCGCTGCTCGCGATTACAGCGAATGTGCCGACCTCCCAGTTCAATCGAAGCCCGTTCCAGGAAATCAACGCGCACTTTCAGGCCGACTTCCCGAACATCATCCGGCCGGTCGTGAAGCGGAGTTTCCAGCCGACCCGCGTGGATATGTTGCCGCTCGCGTTGCGTCAGGCAACGGCGATCATGCTGTCGGGCCGGCCTGGCCCCGTGAATGTCGACGTGCCGTTCAATGTCTTCCAGGAAGAGGACGACATCGAGATCCCGTCACCGTCACCTCCGCTCAATGCGCAGCGCAGCGGTGCCTCGCCCGACGAAATAGCGGCGTGTGTCGACCTCATTCTCAAATCGCAGCGGCCGGTCATTTTCGTCGGCCACGGCGTCACGCTGTCGGAAGCATCGCGCGAGCTTACCGAATTCGCGCATCGCCTGCAGATTCCGGTGATCTCATCGCCCAACGGCATGGGTGCGCTGGACATGACCGATCCACTGGCGCTCGGGTTTATCGGGCGCAACGGCGCATATCCTGCAAACGAAGCGGGCCGACGCGCGGACCTTGTCATTGCCGTTGGTGCGCGCTTCGATGACCGCTCGGCGTCGTCATGGATGCCGGGCTATTCGTGGAATTTTCCGCAGACCAAGCTGATCCATGCGGATGTCGACCCGGCCGAGCTTGGCCGCAACTATCCGCCCGACATCGGCGTAATGGCCGATGCGCGCACGTTCCTGCGACAGATGTTGGCCGAGATCGACGGGCGCAATGCTAAGCGAGAGGCAACCAAGGCCTGGATTGCTGGAATTCGCAAATGGCAGTCCGAGTGGGACGATTTCATTCGTCCCAACTTCGAGACGCATACCTCGCCGATCCGGCCCGAGCGCATCGTCGCGGATTGTCAGGCCGTATTGCCGCCGGACGCCATCCTGTGCTGCGACGTCGGCGTCAGTCACAACTGGTACATGCAATTCTGGAAAGCCCGGCGTCCGCAGACAATGCTCAATTCGTGGGGCTTTTCCGGCATGGGCTTTGGTGCTGCCGGCGCGCTTGGCGCCAAGCTTGCCGCGTCCGACCGGCCCGTCGTTGCCGTTACCGGGGACGGCTGCTTCACCATGGTGCCGCACGTGCTGTGCACCGCCGTCGAGTATAACATTTCGGTTGTTTGGGTGATCTGGAATAATTTCGGTTGGGTTTCGATCCGCGACATCCAGCTCGGCATGTTCGGCGGCCGCGAGCACGGCACGATGTTCCACGAAGGGCCGAACAATAAACCGTACAATCCGGATTTCGCTGCCTGGGCGCGCGCGACCGGCGTCGAGGCAATGACGGTGACAAAGTCACAAGACTTCAAGGGCGCGCTCGAACACGCGATCAAGGCCAACAAGCCTTACCTGCTCGACGTGCATGTCGACGCGGAAGTGCGTCCGCCTTCGACGGGGGCCTGGCAATTGCCGCCGACGCCGTACAAGGAGCCGGTCTTCGGCAAGCGCTATTTGCCGGACGCCGTTCCCGCGAAGTAGCTGGGGGCGAGACCATGATGAAAGTGCAAAGCAAGCAGAGTTCCGCAAGTGCCGTGCCGCGCAGCGGCGTGCAATCCCTCGCGCGCGCCTTCGCCATCATGGAGGAGATTGCCCGCAACCGCGACGGCATCGGCCTGGCCGACCTCTCCAAGCGCGTCGGACTGCACAACTCCACGACATTTCATCTGGTGAAGACCCTGGTCTCGCTCGGTTATGTGCGTCAGATGCAGGACACAAAGCGATATCGGATCGGCCGACCTCTGTTTGCGTTAGCCGCAAGTGCGCTCGACGAAGTGGAGATGGTGAGTCTGGCGACGCCGTTCCTCGAGGATCTCTCGCGCAACACAGGCGAAAGCGCGCATTTTTCGGTCCGGATGGACGATGCAGTGGTCGTGCTGGCGCGCACGGGCGGGAAGGGCGCCTTCCAGCTCAACGACCGCGCCGGCGCTGCGCGTCCGGCGCACTGCACAGCGCTTGGCAAGATCATGCTGGCCGCCCTGCCGGTCGAGCAGTTTGAGCAGTATCTGGCACGCGCCGATCTCAAGGCCTTTACGCCGAAGTCGATCACCTTGGCGGAGCCGCTCCGCCGTGAAATCGCCGAGGTGCGACGAACTGGCCTTGCCATTGACGACGGCGAGTTCGATTCCGAAGTGCGCTGTGCCGCCGTTCCGGTTCGCGATTTCAGCGGACAGGTCATTGGCGCGATCGGCATTTCGGGGCCGGTCTGGCGGCTGTCGATCGAAACGCTGCAGAAGCGGGCACGGACTGTTCGCGCGACCGCCGACCAGCTTTCGGCGGAATTCGGTTTTGCCGGCGACGTCAGGGCTGCGGTCTAATCACGAAAGCCATCGGGACTTCCAACATACGACAGGAAAATCATGACATACGTAATTGTCGCACACTGGCGGCCTCACGAGGGGCAAACCGAAAAAGTCGAAGCGATCCTGCGCGAGCTCGCCCCCGCGGCCCGCACAGAGCCGGGTAACCTGGAATTCATCGTCAATCGCTCGCACGACAATCCGAATGAATTTCTCCTGTACGAGCAATATAAAAACGAACAGGCCTTTATCGACCACCAGCAGACCCCGCACTTCAAGAAGCTCGTGCTGGAAGGAGCGCTGCCGCTGCTCGAGCGGCGGGAACGCCACGCCTATTCCATCATCGCTTAGAACGCATCTCCAACGAAAGAAGCCGCAAAATGTCGCTTGCCGGAAAGAAAGTTGTGGTCGTCGGGGGTTCATCTGGCATCGGTCTTGCAACCGCGGAGCTCGCCAAAAAAGAAGGCGCCGACGTGGTGGTCGCCTCACGCAACGCCCAGCGTTTGAAGTCTGCAGCCGACAGGATCGGTGCGACGGACATCGCGACCGATGTCACCAGCGACGAAAGCGTCGCTGATCTTTTCCGCAAATGTGGGCCGGTCGATCATGTCGTCGTGACGGCTGCGCAGTTGCGCACAGGGCCTTTCAAGACCGTTGCCATGGACGACGTTCGCGCGACCATGGAAAGCAAGTTCTGGGGCGCCTGGAGGGTCGCGCGTTTCGCCGAGATCCGGTCGGGCGGCTCTCTGACGCTTGTGAGTGGCTACCTCAGCACGCGTCCGCGGCCCGGCGCGGCCATCGTGGGCGCGGTCAACGGCGCGCTTGAGTCTTTGACGAAAAGTCTGGCGCTGGAATTGGCGCCAATCAGGGTCAACGCGGTGTCGCCCGGGACGATCGACACGCCGATCCGCGCCAGCATGCCGGAAGCCGCGCGCCGCGACATGCTGGCAAAGACCGCCGCAACTCTGCCCGTCGGCCGCGTCGGGGAGAGCGAAGATATCGCCCAGCAAATCCTTACATTTATGACGCTCGGCTTTGCGACCGGCTCGGTCGTCTATATCGATGGCGGCGCGCTGGTCGTCTGAACTATACTCGCGACAATTTCTTGCGGGAGCAGCTTATGGCACAGCGGACGGCTTACGTTCCCCACGGCGTGATTCCGGCGGTTCTGCTGCCGTTCGACAATGATCTCGCCATCGACGAAGCAAGCTTCCGCAAGCACCTGCGCGACGTGGCTTCGGTCGAAGGCCTGTCCGCGGTTACCATCAACGCGCACTCGACCGAAGTCAGCTCGTGCACCTTTGATGAGCAGAAACGTGTGCTCGACATCGCGCAGGATGAGATCGGCGCGCGCCTGCCGCTGGTGAACGGCATCTGGGCGGACGGGAGCATCGAGGCTGCGCGCATTGCCCGCATGGCAGCGCAAGGCGGTGCGTCGGCACTGCTGGTTTTCCCGCCGGCACCGTTCACGCTCGGTCAGTCGCCGGCGATGGCGCTTGCGCACATCAAACGCATCGCCGACGCAACTGATCTGCCGCTCATCGTGTTCCAGTATCCGCTCGCAACCGGGCAGGGCTATCCGAAGGACACGCTGCTGAAGATGTGCGAGGAGGTGCCGTCGATTCGCGCCATCAAGGACTGGATCGGAAACGTGCCGCATCACGAATGGCACATCCGTATACTGCAAAATCTGCCGCGCCCGGTGAATGTCCTGACCACGCACAGCTCGTGGCTGTTCTCGTCGCTGGTGCTCGGCTGCAACGGGTTGTTGTCGGGCTCGGGCAGCGTGATCGCCGATTTGCAGGCTAGGCTCTTCCGCGCCGTGCAAAAGAACGATCTTGCCGAGGCAAAACGGCTCAACGAGCGCATCGAGCCGACCGCTCGCGTGTTCTACGCCGATCCGTTCGTCGACATGCACAACCGTATGAAAGAGGCGCTGGTGCTGCTCGGTAAATTGCCGCGCGCGGTCGTGCGTCCGCCGTTCGTCAAGATCGAGCGTGCGGAAGTAGCCCGCATCCGTCAGGCCTTGATCGAGGCGGGTCTGCTCGACAAGAACGCGAGAGACGCGGCTTAGCCGTCAGCCGATTGGGACTTGCGTAGCTGCCGTCTGGGAATTCTGACCGGCCGTTCGGTGTTATTACGAGCACCGACAAGGGAGGTTAAAGATGACCCGCCTGGCTTTTGTGGCTGCCGCCCTTGCTTCTTTAGCTTTTGGCGTTCAGCCAACGGCAGCAGACTACTACGGGGCTCCGTGGTGCGCGGTGGTGGCGATGGGCGACGGTGATATGCAGTGGAGCTGCGAGTATCGCTCGATCGAAGAATGTCGGCCGAACGTGCTGGCCGGCAATCGGGGCTGGTGCAATCCAAACCCGTATTTCGTCGCTTCCCATCCGTCGCCAGAACATCGGCGCTACAAGCGTCATGTTCGCCCGCAGTAAGAACGGGCGTCGTTCCTGCTCGCATTGGTTACAAAATCGCAAATTCCGTATTGCGCCGGTCCGTCACCAGCATGCTGCCGGGATAGTGTGTGATGCAGAATTCCGGCTTCACCGTTGCGATGACCGATTGTGGTGTTACACCGCAGGCCCAGAACACCGGCAGTTCATTGTCGCGAACTTCGACGGCGTCGCCATAGTCCGGTTTCATAACGTCCTTGATGCCGATCATCTCCGGCTTGCCAATATGAACCGGCGCGCCGTGCACGGACGGAAATCGAGTGGTGATCTGCACCGCACGGATTGCGTCGCGCGGCGTCAGCGGACGCATCGATACGACCATGGGTCCGCGAAACGGTCCTGCCTCGTTCGTGGCGATCGATGTGCGGTACATCGGCACGTTGCAGCCCCGGGTGATGTGCCGAAGCTCGATGCCTTCCGCCATCAGGGCTTCCTCGAATGAAAAAGAGCAGCCGATGACAAAGCTCACCAGATCGTCACGCCAGAACTCTCGGATGTCCTGCGGCTCGGCGACGAGCTCGCCGTTTTTCCAGACCCGGTAGCGCGGCAAATCCGTGCGGATGTCGAGATCCTCTCCCAATTCGGGCACGCGTGGATCGCCGGGCGCCGACGTTCCGATGAGCGGGCAGGGCTTTGGATTGAGCTGGCAAAAACGCAGGAAGTCGGCTGCAAGCGCCTGCGGCAAAATGGCAAGGTTACCCTGCACATTTCCCGGCGCGAGACCCGTGGTAGGTCCGCGGTGGTTGCCGGCGCGGATCGTTCGCCGCGCCGCGAGACCGCTGCCTTCGTCCGCCTTTTGCTCTTTCCGTATAGGGCTGATTGCCATTGCCGCCGTCCAGTGCGGATTGGTTGCCGCCTTCGAGCGCACATGCCCAATCCATTAGCGCGTTATACGACCATGTGAGATGGTTTTCATCAATATGGAAATTGCGGTTGAAACTTTATCCGGGATCGCGTTTGCTAATGACAACGAAGAGCCCGCCAAGGGCCGGCAGGGGAGGGATCACTGATGCCGCGTCGTGCCATCGGGCATGGACGTGCGGTCACCGCTCCAACGGCTGCGCGTATCGCCAGCCGTGCTGTCGGCGTGCGGGGCGAACTTGGCGATTTCCAAATAAAAGATGTTGGATTTTGTGCGCGCATGCCGCGCGCGCTGATTGGCATCTATGAGACCCAGAGGGAGGACTCGTAATGACTGAAAAATGGAAAGAAGAGAAGTGGGCGAAGGACTTCTGGTACAGCGGCAAGACCACGCGTCGCACGGTTGTCGGCTGGGGCGTGAAGGCCGCAGCACTTGGCGGCACGATGCTGGTGCCGGCGCCGTGGCAAGCGGCATTCGGCCAGGCCAAGCCCTACAAGATCGGCGCTATCAACCCACTTTCAGGTGCGGGAGCTGCCGGCGGCAAGACGGCGCTTGTCGGCGTGCAAATGGCAACAGACCGTATAAACAAAGCAGGAGGCATTAACGGTCGTCCGATCGAGTTGATCATAGCGGACGATGAATCCAAACCGGACGTCGGCCGCCGCAAGACCAGCAAGCTGGTGGACGAAGATCAGATCGATGCGCATGTCGGCGGGTTCCTCTCGAATATTTGCCTTGCCTGCATGCCGGTTTGGGAAGAGGCCAAGATCGTCAACATGATCAGCGTGTGCCTCGACACCACGCTGACCACAACCAAGTGCAACCGCTACAGCTTCCGCGTCCACGATTATGCTCCCGCGCAGGCGGTCGCATTCGCGCCATACCTCGTCAACTACATGGGCAGGAGATGGCATATCGCCTACGCTGACTACTCTTGGGGCCAGTCGACGCGCGACGCCTACGCACAGGAAATCAAGAAGGCAGGCGGCGACGTGGTGGAGACGACGGGCATTCCGTTGGGTACCGCCGACATGACACCTTTCTTGTCAAAGATCAGCGGCGATTTCGACGGCATATTCGGGATTTTCTTCGGCAAGGACGGCGTCACGATCGGCAACCAGGCCTATGATCTTGGTCTGACCAAGAAATACAAATGGGCCGGCGATGGCGCGATTGCGGAGTCAACAAACCTTCCGGCGCTGGGCAACAAGATTGAGGGATTCGTCGGCATCAACCGCTACATCCCGGTTCAGTCGGGTCCATTCGACACTCCCGAGCACAAGAAATTCTTTGACGAGGCGAAGGCACGTCTCGCCAAGGTCGATCCCACGGGGCCGTTGCCCGACCGTTACGTGCAGTCGAACTATGAGGCCATGAATGCCTTGAAGGTCGGCATGGAGAAGTCGAAGTTCGACGGGCGCAAAGACACGATGAAACTCATCGAAGCGCTCGAAGGCATGCAAATGAAACTGAGCGACGACTTCCCGACAGGCGACAAGCTGCTCCGTAGGGAGGACCATCAGGCATTTCCGTTGCAGGTTATTTTCGACATTAAGGACGGGAAGCACCGCATCGTGCAGACGGTTCCCGGTGACAAGACGTTCTTCCCGCCAGCCTGCAAGTTTGCCGCCTCGTAAGTGCAAGTGCAATCCTCGCTTGAAATGACAGCCCCGGCCGACAAGGCCGGGGCACAAACCCCGGTGCTGCGTACGGTGGGGCTGACGCGCCGGTTCGGCGGACTTACGGCGGTGAACAACGTTGATTTCCAGGTCAACCGCGACGAAATCCGCGCCATCATAGGCCCGAACGGTGCCGGCAAGAGTACGTTCTTCAATTGCCTGACAGGAGTGCTCCCGCCAAGCTCCGGCCGCATAATTTTCAATGGCGAAGATATTACCGGCCTTTCCCCCGACCGTATTTCGCTCAAGGGGATCGCGCGTTCCTACCAGATCACCAACATCATGCCGAATGCGACGACGCTGGAGAACGTGCGTATCGCAGCGCAATCACGTCGGCATGGCTGGAGCATGTTGAAGCACTACAACGCCTATCACGACGTCGTCGAGAAGGCCGAGGCGGTGCTCAAGTCGGTCGGCCTTCAGGACAAGGCTGACGAACTAGCGGCGAATCTGTCGCATGGCCAGCAACGAAATCTGGAAATCGGTATCGCGCTTGCTACCGAGCCGCAGCTGCTCTGCCTTGACGAGCCGACCGCAGGCATGAGCTCGGCGGAAACGCGCGACACGGTGCAGCTGGTGCGGTCTATCGCAAAAAACCTGACGGTCCTGATTGTCGAGCACGATATGGAAGTCGTCATGGGTCTCGCACACCGCATCACCGTGCTCAATTACGGGCAAGTGCTGGCGGAAGGAACGCCGGCAGAAATCCAGAAGAATCCGAAGGTGCTGGAGGTCTATCTGAAGACATGAACGCTGCTGTAAACGCAACGCCGCTGATCGCGGTCGATGACCTGCACACTTTCTACGGCAAGAGCCACGTCCTCCACGGGGTGACGCTGCATGTCAGCCCCGGCGAGGTTGTCGGGTTGCTCGGGCGCAATGGTGTTGGAAAAAGCACCACCCTGAAGACGATTATGGGGCTGGTGCGGCCGACCGGGGGCAGTGTGCAACTTGCCGGCAGTTCCATCACAGGTCTGCCGCCGCACAAGCTGGCCCGCATGGGCATCGGTTACGTGCCGGAGGACAGGCGCATCTTTCGGTTACTGACGGTCATGGAAAATCTGCGCACCGGGCTGGACCGGGAGGGTGTGAGCGAAGCCAGAAAGCAGGAACTGCTCGACAAGGTGTTTAGCTATTTTCCGGTGCTGGGAGAGCGGCGCAACCAGGCCGGTGGAACGCTCTCGGGCGGAGAACAGCAAATGCTGGCCATCGCGCGCGCCATGATGCTCGAGCCCAAGATCATCCTGCTCGACGAGCCGACCGAGGGCCTGATGCCACGCATGGTCACCCAGATTCGACAGATCATTGACGTGCTGCACCGTGAAGGCGTGGCAATTCTTCTTGTCGAGCAGAACGTGCCGCTGACGCTGGAGTCGAGCGAGCGCGTCTACATCATGGAAAAAGGTGTGGTGAAACATCACGCTGCCGCGCGCGACCTCAAGGTGAATGACGCGGTCATTCACCAGTACCTGGGAGTCTAGAATGGAGCTCACAGCGATCTTGCTCTCCATTCCTTGGGATCAGATTCTGATCCAGACCGTGAACGGCGTTGTTACGGGCATGATCCTGGCGCTGATCGCCTCGGGGCTGACGCTCATCTTCGGCATCATGGATGTGGTGAATTTTGCGCATGGCGAATTGTTCATGCTCGGCGCCTATATCGGTGTGGTCGTGCTGGCAACAACCGGCAATTTCTGGCTGGCGCTGTTGATGGCGACGCTGGTTGTGGCGCTGCTCGGAGCGGCGATCCAGATTGCCACACTGCGGCCGCTGATCGGCCGCGACCCCCTTACGACCATTCTGGCGACCTTCGGTGTCTCACTGATCCTGCAGAACTACGCGCTCTGGCAGTTCGGACCGGTGGCACGCAAGATTCAGGAGCCGTTCACCGGCCGCTTCAACTTGTTCTATCTGGAATACCCCTGGTACCGGCTGATGATCGCCGCGCTCTCGGCTGCCATCATCGGCGGCTTCTGGCTGTTCCTCAAATACGGCAAGTACGGCATCTGGATTCGCGCGACCACGCAGGACCGCGTGATGGCGCAGGCGATGGGTATTCCCGTGCCGTGGGTGCACACGGCTGCCTTCGCGATCGGTGCGGGCATGGCCGCGGCAAGCGGCGTCTTGTTCGGGCCACTGGTCGGCGTCAACCACACCATGGGGCTTGATTGGGTGCTTAAGGCTTTCATTGTCGTCGTGGTCGGCGGCATGGGAAATCTCGGCGGTTCGATCGCAGCGGCGATCTTCATCAGCCTGCTCGAAGCCTACGCATCGATCTGGGTAAGCCCGGCCCAGGCGGTCATCGTCTCCTTTATCGTCCTGATCCTTACCCTCCTGTTCCGGCCAACCGGTCTTTTCGTTCCGACACCAAAATGACAATCGCCCCGCTCGACAACACAACGCCGATCAAGAAGACCAGGCTAAGCCACAATGCCGTATTCTGGATCGGCTTTTCCGTGGTGATGGCGCTGCTGATCATTGCGCCACTGGTATTGCCGGAATTCTGGCGGCGCTTCCTGACCGAGGTGCTGATCTGGGGTTTGCTGGCGATGTCGTCCGATATCCTGATCGGCTACACCGGCATGGTCTCGTTCGGGCACTCGGCTTTTTTTGGCCTCGGCATGTACGGGGCGGCAGCGGCACTCCTCATGTTCTCGCCGCCCAGCCTCTTGCTCGCGCTTGCCTTCGGACTCGTCGCTTCGGCCCTTGTCGCGCTGTTCGTCGCCTATTTCTCGACGCGCCTTCGCGACATCTATTTTGCCATTACCACGCTGATCTTTTCGCAAATCTTTTACGTCATTATCTTCACCTGGACCGAAGTCACCGGCGGCGAAAACGGCCTTAATTTCCGCCGCCCACCGCTGGCAATCCCCGGGCTGTTCTCGGTGCAGTTCACCTCCGAGACGATGCACTGGTTCGTGCTGGCAGTCGTTGCGGGGTCGTACCTCATTCTGCGCCGCATCATGCACTCGCCGTTCGGCATGGTGTTGCAATCAATTCGCGAAAACGAGCCGCGCACCCGAGCGATCGGCTACCCCGTGCAGCGCTACAAAATTGTCGCGGTCATGCTGTCGGGGCTGTTTGCGGGGTTGGCAGGCGTTCTCTATGCCGTGCAAAACCGTTTCGCCGCACCAGATTTCATTTTCTTCCTGATATCGGGCGAGACCGTGATCTTCAATGTCATGGGCGGCATCGGCACTCTGGTCGGACCGATCGTGGGCGCCGGATTCTTCCTGCTGCTGCGAGAACTACTGGGACGGCTGTTTGGCGAGCAGTTCCCCTATCTGATCCCGCTCGGCGTCATTTTTATCGTGATGATCATCTTCCTGCCGCAAGGCTTGTTGGGCTTCGCCCGGCGCTGGCTAAATCGCTAGTGCTGACAGCGCCGCCTTCTTATTTGATGAGTTTGAGCAGCGATGCGGTCGCCGCGCGGTAGCCCTCCGCACCCAGACCGGCGATCACCGCCGTCGCGACCTTCGAAATATATGAGTGATGGTAGTACGGCTCGCGTTTGTGGATATTTGTGATGTGCAGCTCGATGATCGGGCCGTCGAACATCTTCAGGGCGTCAAGGATCGCCAGCGACGTGAAGGTGAAGGCGGCCGGGTTGATGACGATACCGGCTGCGCTGTCGATCGCCTCATGGATCCATCCGATGATCTCGGCCTCGCTGTTCGATTGCCGGAATTCGACCGGGTAGGCGCCCGCCGCCTCGCGGCAATAGCGCTCGACATCGGCCAGGGTCGCCTTGCCGTAGATTTCCGGCTCGCGCTTGCCTAGGCGATTGAGGTTCGGACCATTCAGAACGTAAATCGGTTTCATCTCCATACCCTCAGCCTTTGTATCCCCACAGCCTTGGCAGCCACAGGATCGAATCCGGCACGACCGTGATGATCGCGAGGACGAGGATCGACATCACGATGAACGGCAGGGCTTCGCGGACGATCGCGCCGAGCGGCTGCTTGGTCATGTTGGCGAGCACGAACAGCAGCAGGCCGTAGGGCGGCGTCAGCAGCCCGATCATGATGTTGACGACAACGACGACGCCGAAGTGAACGAGGTCTATGCCGAGCGCCTTCGCGGTCGGGATGAAGATTGGCACGACGACGAGCAGGATCGTGCTGCCTTCGAGCAGGCAGCCGAGCACCAGAAGGATGACGTTAACGGCGAGCAGGAACATCAGCGGCGAAAAAGCCTGGCCGGACATCATGCGTGCGAGCGAGGCGGGAATGTTCTCGATCGTCACGACATAGTTGAACACCATCGCGCCGGCGATCAGCATGCCGATCGAGGTGGTAGCCTTTCCGCTGGCGAGCAGCGCGTCGTAGAGCTGCCGCCACGTCACCGCGCGGTAGAGCACGGTCGAAGCGAACAGCGCGTAGAATGCCGCGGCGGCGGCACCCTCGGTCGGCGTCATCACGCCACCGTAGATGCCGAACAAAAGGATCACCGGCAGCATCAGGGCCGGGAAGGCGCGGATGGTGATACGCGGGATTTCGCGCGCCGGGATGGGCGGCTCGACCGGGTAATTGCGGCGGCGCGCGATCACCGCGTTCGTCACCATGAAAGCGATGCCGAGCATTACGCCGGGGACGAAGCCGCCGAGGAACAGGTAGCCGATCGAGGTGTCGGAAATCAGCGCGTAAAGGACCATCGGGATGGACGGCGGGATGATCGGGCCGATGATGGCGGCGGATGCGGTAATCGCGCCGGCATAGGCGATGGGATAGCGGCCGCCTCTGGTCATCATGCCGATGATGATGCGGCCGATACCGACCGCGTCGGCGATGGCCGAACCGGACATGCCGGCAAAAATCATGTTAGCAACGACGTTGACGTGGCCGAGGCCACCGCGAAAGCGGCCGACGAGGACAAGGCAGAACTGGAGCAGGCGGTCGGTCAGGCTGCCGATGTTCATCACGTCGGCGGCGAGGATGAACAACGGGATCGCGAGCAAGACGTATGAATTGAACAGGCCGTTGAGGATCTGCTCGGCGGCGGTGCCAAGGTCGAGGCCTGACAGCAGCAAGTAGAGGATCGAAGCAGCGATCATCGAGTGGCCGATCGGCAGGCCGAGTGCGCCGAGAGCGATGATTGCGACGATGCAGAGTGCGAAGGGGGACGGCATCGTCATTCCGGAAGCCGTGCGGGGTCGGTTTCGGGCGGCTTTACGCCCTTGATGGCGCGATAGGTCAGCCAGCAATAGCGGCAGATGCAGGCCACGCTGAAAATGACAAAGACGCAGTAAAGCCAGTTGATCGGGATCCGCAGGTAGGCTGAACGCTCGACTTTCATGAAGCTGACGTACTGGTAGGCGGCCGGCAGGGATATTCCGTAGAGCGCGACCAGCGCGATGCCGGTCAGCACCGTGAAGACGCGCCGCGTCCGCTCCGACACCGCCGAGTAGATGATGTCGAACCGGATTTCATCGGACTCGCGCAGGATGAAGGCGGCACCCCACAGCACCGTCCACAGCCACGTCGTGATGATGACTTCTTCAGACCAGCCAACCGGTCTGTTCAGCACGTAGCGTGCGAAGATCTGGACGATAAACGTCGCGAACATCACGCAGAGGAGCGCGACCGCGACGTTCTCGGCGCGGCGTCGAAGCCAATGCCCCAACCTCGTCAATGTTGACTGCATCCGATTGGAACCGCGTGGCGAAGGGAACGGCCGGTTCAAACTTTATGAACCGGCCGGGATCCGAGGTCCTGGACGCCGGCGCGACTACTTGACCGCGCTGATGCGCTCGAGCGCGCCTTTCGGCCAGTCATTGCCATATTTCTCGACGTACTTCTTTTGCGCGAAGGCGCGGAAGGCATCGACGTCCGGCGTGTAGACCTTCTTGCCTTCCTTCTTGAAGTACTCGAGTGTCTCGGCTTCCTGCGCGTCGAAGCGCTTGATGTTTTCGTCTGACATTTTGTCGGCGGCAGCCTGGAACTTCGCCTGCTGTTCCGGCTTCATCGCGTCCCAGATCTTCGAGCGTATCGCCATCACGTCGTAGGCGATGACGTGCTTGGTGAGCACGAACTGCGTCGTGACTTCGTCGAACTTCATGAGCTTGCTGGCCACAACAGGGTTGTCCTGGCCGTCAACGGTGCCGGTCTGCAGCGCAGTGTAGAGTTCGGCATAGGCGACGGGCGTCGGGTTGGCCCCCAGCGACTCGCCGAGGAATTGCCAGAACTCGCCGGGCGGCATCCGCAGTTTGATGCCAGCCATGTCCGCCGGCGTCTTGATTTGCTTGTCGGGCTTGAGGTTGACGCTGCGCGAGCCGAAGTAGACCGGCGTGATGATCTGGATACCAAGCTGATCCTTGGCCATCTTGATGAAATCTTTGCCGACGTCGCTCTTGAATGTCTTCTTCATATGATCGGCGTCGCGGAACAGGAATGCCGATGTCAGCAGCGACCAGGCCGGAATCTGCTTGGAGATGTCTGCCGGCGCGAGATTGCACAGGTCGAGGTTGTCGCGCTGAAGCGCGACCAGCTCGGTGCCCTGCTTGAAGAGCGTGTTGCCCCAGTACGGCTCGAATTCGAAATCGTCCTTGATCGCAGCGCCGAACGACTTGTAGGCCTCGGCGCGCAGGTCGGTCTCGGTAAAGGCGCTGCTGAAGCGGAGCTTTTGCCTGGTCTGTGCACGGGTGCTCCCCGCGGCGGTAAGCGCAAGAATTGTGACGCCACCGGCGACCACGGAACGGCGCGTAAGGCTGGTCATGGGTTTCCTCCAGAGCGTTATCGTTGCCTTGGTTTATTGGCCCTTGCCTAAGCGCTCTCAATAGTCAAAACTGCGATCATCATATGATTGAACGATCATCTGAGGATTAGTGGGTTGAGTAGCATAAACGTCCATGTCGAGACGGCGGGTGAAAAGGCCTACCGCCGTTTGCGTAATGACATCATCGTCGGCCGTCTGGCTCCCTCACAGAAGCTCCGGCTGGACGCGCTCAAGGATGCCTACGGCATCAGCGTCAGCACGCTGCGAGAGCTGTTGAATCGCCTGACATCGGAAGGCCTCGTCATCGCCGAGAGCGCGCGCGGGTTCGAAGTCGCGCCGGTATCAGTCGACAACTTCAAGGAGCTTGCGAACCTGCGACTTCTGCTCGAGTGCCATGCCTTGCAGCGCTCGTTTGCGCTCGGTGACATGGATTGGGAAGGGCGTGTGGTCGCGGCGCACCACAAGCTGGCGACGATGGAGAAACGGACGTTGGCCGGCGACAAGCGCGGGCTTGAGGTGCTGAAACGATACGACTCCGAGTTTCATCAGGCATTGTTGTCGGCGTGCGGCTCCCGTGTGCTGCTCGATGCGCACGCCGCGGTCTTCAACAAATACGTCCGCTATCTGATGATTGCCGTGATCTTTCGCGACGCGGCGCCTCCGGAGCATCAGAAGCTGCTTGAATGCGCCTTGCGTCGCGACGCGAAAGCCGCGCAGGCCATCCTTGCAACGCACATCATGGACTGTGTTGCCTACACACTGGCCAACACGTCGAACCTGCTCGGGCTTCATCGCCCGTCCGGCAAGCGGCAACCCGTCGAACTTGCAGCGACACCGGCCTAAGGCTGCGCTTGGGCGAATCTAGTCGCAGCGCACCGTCATTCCGCCGTCGACGACAATCTCGGTGCCGGTGATGAAGCGTGCTTCGTCCGAGGCGAGAAAGAGCGCTGCGTTCGCGGTATCGCGGCCGTCGCCCATGAAGCCGAGAGGGATGCGCTCGAGACGCGATTTCAGCAGGGCTTCGACATCGCCGCCGGTGCGCTGTTGCGCAAGCCGTGCTTCCACCATCGGCGTGTGTAGTTGCCCCGGGACGACCGTGTTCACGCGGATGCCTTTGTCGGCATATTGCACCGCGACCACGCGCGAGAGCTGGATCACGCCCGCCTTGGTCGCGGCGTAGGCGACCTGCGCCGAGCCGGTCCAGCGCAGGCCCGAGGTCGAGGCGACGTTGATGACCGCGCCGCTCTTCTGGCGCTCCATGACTGGCAGAACATGTTTGAGCGTCAGGAAAACGCTTTTGAGGTTGTAGTCGACCTGCGCGTCCCAGACGTCTTCGCCCATTTCCGCCGGCCCGCCGGCAGCCGAGCCGCCGACATTGTTCACCAGCACGTCGATGCGGCCGAAACGCTCGAGGCAGGTCTTCACCATGACCTCGACCGAAGCCGCGCCGGTGACATCGCATTGATGGGTGACGATTTCGCCGCCGCCGGCTTTCACGCGCCCCACGGTTTCCGTGACGCTGTCGAGATCGCGGTCGACTGCAAAAATCTTCGCGCCTTCTTCGGCGAAACGCACGGCGATCGCGCGGCCGTTGCCCCAGCCGGGGCCGATGCAGCCCGCGCCGGTGACGATCGCGATGCGGTCTTGCAGGCGCCCGCCCATGCTTTTGTCCCTCAGGTCAATTTACGCGCCGGAGCGAAACGATAGTAGCGGTGCGGATTGTCGACCAGCACTGCTTTGCGTGCCGCCTCGCTCGGTGCGATTTCCCCGAGAATGTCGACCAGGGTCCCGTCGTCGGGGGTTGGTCCCTGATGATTGGGGTGCGGCCAGTCGGTGCCCCAGACGCAACGGTCGCCGAACTCAGCCACCAGCTTGCGCGCGAAGGGCACAGCGTCGGAGTAGGGCGGACCTTGCCGCGTCACGCGGTCGGCGCCGCTCACTTTCACCCAAACATTTTTGTCGTTGAGGAGCGCGAGCAACGCCTTGAAGGCCGGCTGTTCGAGGCCGAGGGACGCGTTGATGCGCCCCATGTGATCGATCACGACCGGCACCGGCGATTGCCTGAGCGCCGGCGCCAGCTCGGCGATCAGGTCGGCTTCCATGTGGATCTGCAGATGCCACCCGATGGCGGCGAGGCGTTGGGCAAACGCTACGACGTCGTTGATCCTCGGACCTTGGGAGAGGTGCGTCATGTAATGAAAACGGGCGCCGCAGAGGCCGGCAGCGTTGAGCCGCTTCAATTCGGCGTCCGACACCGACAGCGGCACGAGCGCGACACCTTTGTAGCAGCCGCCTGTCGCGGCAATGGCGTCGACCGTCACCGAATTGTCCTCGCCATGACAGGCCGGCTGCACGATCACGCAATGCTGGATGCCGAGGCGCTCGTGCAGTTTGAACAGCAATTCTTTCGGCGCGTCGGACGGCGTGTAGCGGCGGCCTTCCGCAAACGGGAACCGCGCGCGCGGTCCGAACACGTGCACATGCGCGTCGCAGGCACCCGCCGGCAGTGTGAGTTTCGGTTTGCTCGGTGTTGCGAGCCAGTAGGGAGGGTCGGCGGGCGTGTCGGCGGTGTGTTCTGTCATGCGTCGGGGGCGCGCGTGCGCTCGAAGGCGGGCTCGTGTGCCGAGAATGCGTTCAGCCACGCGACCAGGGCGGGATAGGTCGGCCGCCAGTCGACCTGCTTGCGCCAGTCGAGGTAGCCGAGCGCGCAGGACAGGCCGATCGCGACAATGTCGCTTTTCTTCGGGTCGGGCGTAGTTTTTTCAAACACTGACAGCCCGCGCGTGATCTTGCCGCGTTGATGTGCGAGCCAGCGCGGTGAATGCGTCGCCGCATCCGGCCGAAAGCGGTTTTCGTAAACAACGAGGATCGAGGCATCCATGATGCCATCGGCGAGCCGAGACAGCGTTAGGGTACGATAACGGTCGCGGCCCTTGAGCGGCAGCAAGCGGGCGGTGCCGGCGACATCTTGAAGATATTCGATGATAATGCCGCTGTCGAAGATCGTGCTGCCGTCGGCCAGCACAAGGCACGGCATCTTGCCGAGTGGATTCTGCCGGCGCAGCGTATCGTTTTCATCGAGCGGATCGGCGGGCTGGACTTTGACCCGGTCGCCGAGCCTCAACACGTCGATCGCCATACGGACCTTGCGCCCGAACGGCGAAGTCACCGTCGAGCGCAGCACAAAATTGTCGGTGCCTGACATTGATTACTTCGTGGTCTGAACGCCCGCGTCCTTGATCACCTTCGCCCACTTCTTCGTTTCGCTGTCGATAAAAGCGGCGAAATGCTCGGGGCTATCGCCGCCCAGAATGGCGCCCTGGCTTTCGAGTTTCTCCACGACGGCGGGATCTTTCATCGCCTCGACCGCGGCCTTGTTCAGCGCGGCGACGACGTTTGGCGGCGTCTTGGCCGGCGCGACCATGCCGTACCAGTTTTCAGTGAGAAGGCTCGGCATGCCGGCCTCGGCGGTGGTCGGCACATCAGGCGCGCTCGGCACGCGCTGCGGCGCGCCGACAGCGATCGGCTTGAGCTTGCCGGCCTTGATCTGCGGCAGCAGCACCGGCAGGTCGAGGAAGACCATCTGCACCTGCTGGGCCAGCAGGTCGTTCACGGCGGGCGCAGCTCCGCGATAGGGCACGTGCACGATGTCGATCTTGGCCGTGAGCTTGAGCAATTCGCCGGCGAGATGCGGCAGGCTGCCGGGACCGGAGGAGGCGAAGTTGATTTTGCCAGGCTGCGAATTCGCCAGCGCGACCAGTTCCTTCATGTTGTTGGCAGGAACACTGGTCGCGACCACCAGCATCTCCGGAACCTTGGCGACGAGGGTTATCGGCTGCAGATCCTTGAGCGTCTCGTAGGCGACCTTCTCCATGCTCGGACTGATCGCCAGCGCACCCGCGCTCGTGATGGCGATCGTGTAACCGTCAGGCGGCGACTTGGCGACGGCGTCGGTGCCGGCAACGCCACCTTGCCCGGAACGGTTTTCGATGACGACCGATTGCTTGAGAATTTCCGACATGCGCTGGCCGACCACACGCGCGATGATGTCGTTGGGGCCGCCGGGCGGGAAGGGCACGATCAGCCTGATCGGCTTGTTGGGAAAATCCTGCGCCATAGCAAATATCGGGCACAGCAGCATCAATCCAATCAGCAGCCCCTTTAAGACCTTCACGTAATCCTCCCCCGCTTTTTCTACGCTCGCAGCAAGCCAACAGACTTGCTATCCAGCTAGCTTACGTCATTGCAACACGTTGGCGCTAGCAGGCCGGGAGGACGCGATAATGGAGGTCGATCTGCCAGAGGTCGTCGCTGAGGTGAGGGCTGCGTTCGATCGTTACGAAAAGGCGCTGGTGTCGAACGACGTTCCGGTCCTCGACGAATTGTTTCGCGACGATCCACGCACGATTCGCTACGGTGCCGGCGAAATCCTCTACGGCTATTTGGAAATAAAATCGTTCCGCTCGGCGCGCTCGCCGGTTGCGCTCGGCCGCAAATTGTCGCGCACCGTCATAACCACCTTCGGCCGCGATTTTGCGGTGGCATCGACGCTTTACGAGCGGCCGTCGGCACCGGGCAAGATCGGGCGGCAGATGCAGACCTGGGTGAAATGTCCGGAAGGATGGCGTGTGGTGGCGGCGCACGTCAGCCTGATGGACAAGCCAGCCTAGAGCGCGGCGACGGCCTGTACTTCGACGAGCAAGGCTTCCTGCACGAGACGGTCGATCATCAGCAGCGTGTTCGGCGGATAAGCGCCGTTCGGAAACATTTTCGGAAACTCACGCAGCCGGTATTTCATGAACTTCGGAATATCCTGCGAGTGCACCAAATAGGTCGTGAACTGGACGATATTTCCCCAGCCCGCCCCGACCGATTTCAACGCCGCCTCGATATTCGCGAAGGTCTGCACGCATTGGGCGTCGAAATGGCCGTCGCCGACCAGCTTGCCGTTGCTGTCGACGCCAACCTGGCCGGCGATGAAAACGAATTCCGATGCCTTAACACGCGTGAGATGTGAATACTGGCCAAGCGGTTTGCCGAGCGCGTCGGGGTTGAGGATTTTGATGTCAGCCATCGCCAACTCCGTATTCTTTACGTCCGCCGCACGCAGCAGGTGTTACTCCACCTGGACGCCGCTTGCCTTGATCGGGGCCTCCCATTTTTTGACTTCGCTTTGCACGAAATCGCCCAGCCATTGCGGGCTGCGCTCGTTCGGGGCGGCAACGGTCGCGCCAAGCTGCGCCAGTCGTTCCTGCACCGCCGGCGTTGCAATCGCCCCGGCCGCAGCCTCGTTGAGTTTCTTGACGACATCGGCAGGCGCGCCTTTCGGAAGGAACAACGAGCTCCAAGTATAGGCTTGCACGTCGAGGCCCTGTTCGGCGGCGGTAGCCAAATTCGGCAGGACCGGCGAGCGCTCCTTGGTCATGATGGCAATGCCTTTGACCTTCTGGCCCTCGATCTGCGGCTTTGCCGTCGCGATGATCTCGCACAGGTAGTCGATGCGGCCGCCGATAAGATCCTGCATCGCTGGGCCCGTCCCTTTATAGGGAACGTGCGTGATCATTGGCGTGCCCATGGCCGTGTTCAGAACGACGCAGCCCAGATGCGTGGCGGAGCCGGCGCCGGCCGAGCCGAATTGCATCTTGGCCTGGTTGTCCTTGGCGTAGGCTACGAATTCCTTGAGATTGTTTACCGGCAGGTCTGGCCGGGTGATCAGCGCGATTGGAGTGACCGCGAGATAGGCCACCGGCGTGAAGTCCGTCACCACATTGTACAAGGGCCGCTTGTAGAGCGTCTGGTTCTGCGCATGCGTCCCGACGCTGCCGAGCACCATCGTGTAGCCGTCGGGCTTTGCGTCGGCGACGCGCTTGGAGCCGGTCATGCCGCCGGCACCGCCTACATTTTCAACGACGACCTGCTGGCCGAGCAGTTCGCTCATGCGCTGCGCGATGACGCGACCGATCGTGTCCTGCGGACCGCCGGCCGCAAATGGAATGACCATCGTCACAGGTCGGGTCGGAAAATCTTGGGCGGTGGCATGGCCAGCCAAGACGAGCGCGGCGAATGCCGCGAGTGCTTTTTTCATTGTTGTCCTCCAATAGGCGTCGAAACGTTGCGCGGGCAGAGGGCGGCCGTCAAGCGTGCAGCTAACCGACCTCGATCACCTCTTCGGGAAACTGGTGCAGCCGGTCACCCGGGCCGTTTCCGCCGATCAGGTAGTTGTCGCACAGCCAATTGAGATAGCCCCCGTGGATATACGTCGGATGGACGACGATATTCATGTCCTTTTCGATGGCCATTGGTTCGTCGTGACGGACGAGGGGACGTTCGACCATGTCGTAACCTTGCCCATGACAATAAAGCCGAGCCTCGGCCGGCCTGCCGTTTTTCAGCATGAAATCGTTGAAGGCATCCCAGATGTCCTTGCAAGAAGCGCCGGGCTTGAGCAGGTCGAGCGTCAGCTTGCGGGAGGCCTTGCAGAATTCGAGCTCATCCTTCATCGCCTCAGGCACCTTCGCGCCAACGACGCACGAGCGGCCGAGCTCGGTGAACATGCCGCCAGGTCCATTGTCTTCGACCAGCAGCGCGATCTGATCACCTTTCTGGATGACACGATTCTGCAAATGGCGATTGGCAAACTTGGACGGTTTGCCGAGCGGCATCGAGGCACAAAGATAAATGCCGATTTCACTGCCGTGAGATTGGCTGTAATGCTGCGCCACGGCGGCGACCTCGATGTCGCGCATGCCGGGCTTCACGGCAGCGAAGGCGGCGCGCATGGCGCCGTCCTGCATCAGCGCGGCCCGCTTCACGAGCTCCATCTCTTCGGGACTCTTGATGACCTTGATGCGGTCGACCATGTCGGTGGCATCAATGAAACGCGCCTGCGGGAAAGCGCGCTTGATGGCGTCGAGCATCGCGTAGGACATCTGGTAGGTCCCGACATAGCCGATCGTGCCTTTGGCGAAGGGCTTGAGCGAAGTCGCGGCGAGCTCGGGATCGTATTCTTTCGTGTAATGCGCCGACGCATAGCTCGGAGTCGTGAGAATGCGCTTGACGCCGCGCCAGCTCTGGTCGCCCTGCGCGGTTGCCTCGTTGCCGCCGAACGGCCCCTGACACACCACGGTCATTTCATCGTCACGCGGAAAGACCACCGTATTAGGATAGCCGTTGGTCGCCGGCATGTCGGTGAAATAGCGAACGTAGCCGCCCATGTGATCGTTGTTGTTCTGCATCAGCAGAACGTCGATCTTTTCTTTCTCCATGGCCGCGCGCACGGCACGCCAGCGGCGTTGAAGCTCGGAATCGGAAATCGGCGCGTTCAGGCGTTCGGACAGGGCCATGGTTCAGTCTTTCCAGGATGCGGGCTTGCGCACGATGTTGATCATGGATTTGAGGTCACCGGCAAGAAATTTGGCCATGTTGCCGGCGATGGTCGGCATCGCACGATCCTCGTAGCCCTGCGAATAACCGCCGAGGTGCGAGAAGATCGTGATGTTTTTCGTCTTCCACAACGGATTATCGGGCGGCAGGGGTTCCTGCGCAAAAACATCGAGCCCGGCGCCAGCTATTCTCCCGGCTTCGAGCGCAGCGACCAGCGCTTGTTCATCGACAACGCCGCCGCGCGCGACATTGACCAGATAGGCTGTCGGCTTCATCGCGCTGAAGACCTTTTCACCGACGATGTTGCGAGTTTCGGCGCTCAGCGGCGTGAGCACGACGAGAAAATCGAGATCGCCGGCCACCTTGGTGAGCTCGTTCCGGTGCGCCATGCGATCGAAATGCTTGGTTTCGCGCGGGCTGCCACTGATGCCGACGACAGTCATGCCGAAGGTCTTGCAGATCGGCGCCAAATATTCTGCGATTAATCCCACGCCGAGAATGCCGATAGTCTTGCCTGCGAGCAGCGCGGACGGCCAGCGCTCCCATTTTGATTGCGCCTGCGCGTGCACCGAACGCGGCATGTCGCGTGCGAGCGAGAGCATGAAGGCAATTGTCGCTTCGGACACCGGCGCGCCGTGAATGCCGCGAACGTTCGTGACCAGTACCTCTTTGCCGAGGGAGGGGAGGTCGACGATATTGTCGACGCCGGTGCCGAGCGCCTGGATCCACTTCAGTTTCGGCGCATCGCGCACCACATGGTCGGCCATCGGCGGAGAAAAGCACAGCAGAATGTCGATATCGGCGATGTAGGGGTCCACATCATTGTGATGGCCGACGACGTTGATGGTCAGCTGCGGGAAGCGCTCAAGCAGCATCGCCTTGTAGCGTGCACGCATGGCTTCCTGGACTTCAGTAAGGATGAGGGCCTTCGGCATGGGCCGCAGGTATAGCCTGCGATCTCGAACGATGGGAACCGGAGTTTAGCGTGACCCGCATTGCGGGTCTGGGCTAAACTGGTTCCGAGAGGGAATGGTTTCGATGCCGATCGATCTTGCGCAAGTGGACTGGCTTTACGTCACACTGCTTGCCGTCTTTGTCGCGATTTCGGCTTTCCTCGGCGGTCTTCTTTCATTCGGCTATCGTGGCACGGGCGCCGTGCTGTCGGCCCTGTTTTTCGTGGCGATCTTCATATTTTGGACCTACTACCCGCACCGTGTGCCTTTCCTGCCGCGGACGATTACGGCGACGCAAGACGCAGCCAGGCAGGCACCTGCGCCTCCGCCCGCGGCTCCCGCGCCGTCGCAAAAGCCAGCGAATCCGGTCCGGGACATTACCCCGCCTAAAAATCCGGTCACGGATGTCACACCACCCAGTCCGCCTGCGACTCCCGCGCGATAGACTTGCATCCGGCCAGTCGAATGATGTTTTCTCCGAGTTCCTGAAGACGAAAACGGTAGCGTTCAATGAAGAAAGTCTATCCCGACGCGAAAGCCGCGCTGGCCGACCTGCTCAAGGACGGCATACTGATCTGCTGCGGAGGATTTGGCCTCTGCGGAATTCCCGAGACCTTGATTAAGGCCATTCGCGATAGCGGCGTGAAGAATCTGACGATTGTATCCAACAATGCGGGCGTCGATGGCGCGGGACTCGGACTCCTGCTCGAGACGCGTCAGGTGAAGAAAATGATCTCGTCCTATGTCGGCGAGAACAAGCTGTTCGCGCAGCAGTATCTCGCCGGCGAGCTCGAGATCGAATTCAACCCGCAAGGCACGCTGGCGGAACGGATTCGCGCCGGCGGCGCCGGAATTCCCGCCTTCTTCACGCGTACGGGCGCAGGCACCGACATTGCGAAGGGCAAGGAAGAGCGTGAGTTCGATGGCAGCCGCTACATCATGGAGCGCGGCATCGTCGCCGACCTTTCGATCGTTCACGCCTGGATGAGCGATACCGAAGGCAATCTCGTCTATCGGAAAACAGCACGAAATTTCAATCCGATGATGGCAACTGCAGGAAAGGTAACCGTCGCCGAGGTCGAACATCTTGTGCAGCCGTCCGATATCAACCCCGATCACATCATCACGCCGGGCGTGTATGTCAAACGCATCGTCCACGTCCCGAATGCGGTCAAACACATCGAGCAGCGCACCGTTCGCAAGCGCGTTGCTCCAGCTGGAACAGGAGAAGAAGTCTGATGCCCTGGACCCGTGAACAGATGGCCGAGCGCGCCGCCAAGGAATTGCGCGATGGTTTTTATGTCAATCTCGGCATCGGTATTCCGACGCTGGTGTCGAACTATATTCCCGACGGCATGACCGTACAGCTGCAGAGCGAGAACGGCATGCTCGGCTTCGGACCTTTCCCTTATGAAGGGGAGGAGGACCCTGATCTGATCAACGCCGGCAAGCAGACGGTCACTGAATTGCCGACCACCAGCTATTTTTCGTCGGCGGATTCCTTCGCGATGATCCGCGGCGGACATATCGACCTGTCGATCCTCGGTGCGATGCAGGTTGCCGAGAACGGCGACCTCGCGAACTGGATGATCCCCGGCAAGATGGTGAAGGGTATGGGCGGCGCGATGGACCTTGTCGCGGGCGTGAAAAAAGTCGTCGTGGTGATGGAGCACACTGCCAAGGACGAGCCGAAGTTGCTGCACAAGTGCAAGCTGCCGCTCACCGGTGCCGGCGTGGTCGACATGGTGATCACCGATCTTGGCGTATTCGCCATAGACAAAAAGGCCGGCGGCATGACACTGACCGAACTAGCGCCGGGCGTGACGGTCGACGAGATCACGAAGAAGACCGAAGCCAGCTTCAAGGTCGACCCGAAGCTTAAGCATTAAGGCCGGAACAAATCCGCGCCTGGGCCTTTGATTGGCATGATCCGCGCGCCAGATTTCGACGAGGAAATGGACCGGCTCCAGGATCACATGCCTGATTGGGCCGGGCGCAACTTTGACCGGTTGCGCCAGCCGGAAGCGGTCTGGGTGCGCGTTCCGGCGGGTATAGCGCTGACCGGTGGCGGCGTCTTTGGCTTCCTGCCTGTTCTCGGATTTTGGATGCTGCCGATCGGCCTAGCGCTTCTTGCTTACGACGTGCGGCCGATGCGTCCACCGCTGGCGCGCGTGCTGCGTTTCGCCAACCGCAAGATCGAGGAGCGAAAAGAGCGAAAGGCCGGCAAAAAAGCCGACTAGCGCGCTTTGCACCGGCGCGCGATCTCCCTTTAAATTTTTCGTGCGAACCGTTACAGGATCGGTCTGGCAGGGGGATCAATCATGCTGTCCGACGCCGACCGCAAAAAAGCCGCCGATATCCTGATGGCGGCGCAAAAAGAGCGAAAGCAGGCGGTGCAGCTGCACGTCACATTTCCCGACATCACCATCGAAGATTCCTACGCGATTTCCACCGACGTGATGCAGCGCAAGGTGAAGGCCGGGGCCAAGCTGATCGGTCATAAAGTCGGTCTCACGTCGAAGGCGATGCAGCGCTCGTCGATGATCGACGAACCCGACTACGGCTACATCCTCGACGATCAGCTGATCGCCGACGGTGCCAAGGTGAAGCACGCCGACTACTGCAAGCCGCGGGTGGAGGTGGAGCTTGCCTTCATCATGGGCAGGAAACTGCAGGGGCCCGGTGTTGGTCTCACCGATGTCCTGCGTGCTACCGAATACGTGGTGCCGGCGATCGAGATCGTCGATGCACGCATCCAGGATCCGCGCAAGATTGTCGATACCGTCGCGGACAATGGCGCGGCCGCCGGCATTGCGATGGGCGGTCGGCCGGTCGGCCCGCTCGACGTCGATCTGCGCTGGGTGGGCGGCATCATGTCTCGCAATTCCGAAATTGAAGAAACAGGTCTCGCCGCCGGCGTGCTCGGTCATCCAGCACTTGGCGTGGCATGGCTTGCCAACAAGATCGGCCCTCATGGTCACGCGCTTGAGCCAGGACATATTGTGCTCGCCGGCTCGTTTACCCGCGTCGTCTTTGCGCAAAAAGGCGATACGCTTCATGCCGACTTCGGCCAGCTCGGCAGCATCGCAATTCAATTTGTGTGAGAAACAAAATGCCGGAAATGCAAAGCAACGCCTTCAAGCACGCCATCGCGCAGGGAAAACTTCAGATCGGGCTATGGTCGAGCCTGTGCAGCAATATTGCGGCCGAAGTTATTTCCGACAGCGGATTCGACTGGATCCTGCTCGACACCGAGCATTCGCCAAACGAAATCCCGGATCTCGTGACTCAGCTGCAGGCAGTCCAACGTGGAACGGCCACGCCGATCATTCGTCCGGCCTGGAACGATGCTGTGTTGGCCAAGCGTGCGCTTGATATTGGCGCCCAGACTCTCCTCTTCCCTTATGTGCAGAGTGTTGAGGAGGCGAAACGGGCCGTGGCTTCCACGCGCTATCCCCCGCAGGGGGTTCGCGGTGTCTCGGTTGCGGCCCGCGCCAGCCGCTATGGACGCGTGCAAGGTTACTTGACGAAGGCAAACGACGAGATCTGTGTCCTCGTGCAGGTCGAGACGCGTGCTGCGCTCGATCAGTTGGAAGCGATCGCCAAGGTTGAGGGTGTTGACGGTGTTTTCATCGGTCCGTCTGATCTTGCGGCTTCGTTGGGCCGTCTGGGCAATCCGCAGCACGCGGATGTGCAGAGCGCGATGCAGGACGCCGTGAAACGTCTGAAGGCCATCGGCAAGCCGGCCGGCATCCTGACTGGCAATGAGGATGAGGCGCGCCGCTATATCGACTGGGGCTACCTATTCGTGGCAGTCGGTGCGGATGTGGGACTGCTCGCACGCAATGCCGATGCACTGGCCAAGAAATTCAAAAGCGGCTGACGCGGGTCGAACAGCGCGCATCCAGCAAAATCAGTCACTTAGCCGCACGGTCGTGGCTTTAGTAGGCCTTGCCGCATAGCGCGAAAACCTGCCAAAAATGCGCGACGAGGGCCAGTTGCGCATGAGTGAAGAGTTGATCCTCGAGACCGAGGATCTGACCAAGGATTTTGCCGGCTTTGTTGCCGTGAATGGCGTGAACCTGCGCGTCAAGCGCGGGACGATTCACGCATTGATCGGCCCGAACGGCGCCGGCAAGACCACCTGTTTCAATCTGCTTACGAAATTTCTGAGCCCGACGCGCGGCCGTATTCTGTTCAAGGGCGACGACATCACCAATATGGAGCCTGCTGTCGTCGCGCGCCTTGGCCTCGTGCGCTCGTTCCAGATCTCTGCCGTATTTCCGCACATGACTGTGCTGGAAAACGTCCGCATTGCTTTGCAGCGGGCACGTGGCGGATCGTTTGATTTCTGGCGGTCGAAATCGGTGCTCGACGATTTGAACGAAAGGGCCATGGCATTGATCGCCGATGTCGGCCTGTCCTCGGTGTCTGATTGGCTTGCAGTCGAGCTCCCCTATGGGCGGAAGCGTGCGCTTGAAATCGCGACGACCTTGGCACTGGACCCGCAGATGCTGTTACTCGACGAGCCGACGGCGGGCATGGGTCATGAGGACATTGAGCGTGTTGCGCAGCTGATCAAGCGCGTGGCCGCCAATCGAACCGTGCTCATGGTCGAGCACAATCTCTCGGTGGTTGCCGATCTGTCGGATCACATCACGGTCCTGACCCGCGGCCGTGTGCTGGCGGAAGGCGACTACGACACCGTGTCGGCGAACGCAGAGGTGCGCGAGGCCTATATGGGAGTGGGCCATGCTTGATTCGCGTACTCCGCTGCTGGCGGTAAAGGACTTACAGGCCTGGTACGGCGAATCTCACATTCTCCATGGCGTTTCATTCGACGTGCGCGAAGGCGAGGTGGTGACGCTGCTTGGCCGGAATGGTGCCGGCAAGACGACCACACTGAAAGCAATCATGGGCATCGTCGGGCACCGCACCGGTTCGGTGCAGTTCCAGGGCGAGGAGTTGATTGCACGGAGCTCCAACCATATCGCCCGGGCCGGCGTCGCCTTCTGTCCGGAAGAGCGCGGTGTCTTTGCGAGTCTCAACGTCGAAGAGAATTTGCTGCTTCCGCCCGTGGTAAAGCCTGGCGGCCTCGGTCTTGATCAGATTTTCGAACTCTTTCCGAACCTGAAGGAACGGCTCGGTTCTAGCCAGGGCACGAAATTGTCCGGTGGCGAACAGCAGATGCTGGCAATTGGCCGCATTCTGCGGACCGGCGCCCGCCTCTTGCTACTGGATGAGCCGACCGAAGGTCTCGCGCCGGTCATTATTCAGCAGATCGGCAAGACGATCCGAGCCCTCAAGGATCGGGGCTTTACCATCCTTTTGGTGGAACAAAACTTCCGGTTCGCCTCGACCGTTGCGGACCGCTATTACGTCATGGAACATGGTCGTATCATCGACCAGTTTGCCAACTCCGAATTGGACGCCAACGTCGAAAAATTGCACGATTATCTAGGAGTCTAAATTTCTAAAGAGTCAAAACAACAAGGAGGAACTAACTTATGAGAAAATCGATCGGACTTGCGGTGCTTGTCGCCGCTCTTGCCTGCGGCGGAGCTAACGCCCAGCAAGTCACTGTGAAAGTCGGCGTGCTTAGCGACATGTCGAGCCTGTATGCCGACATCGGTGGGCCAGGATCGACTGCAGCAGCGAAACTGGCGATCGCCGACTTCGCAAAAGACCATCCCAATGTGAAGGTCGAATTGATCTCAGGCGATCATCAAAACAAGCCGGATATTGGTTCGCAGCTTGCCAACCAATGGTATGACGTCGACAAGGTGGATCTGATCATCGATACGCCGAACTCGGGCGTTGCGCTTGCGGTCAGCCAGATCGCCGCTACGAAGAACAAAGTGTTTATTGTCTCCGGCGCGGCGGCGTCCGATCTCACCGGACCGAAATGCAATACCAACACCGTTCACTGGACCTATGACACTTGGATGCTGGCCAACGGTACTGGCAAGGCGCTGGTGAAGACTGGCGGCGACACCTGGTTCTTCTTGACCGCCGACTATGCATTTGGACATGCGCTTGAGCGCGACACAATGGCCGCGGTTGAAAAGAACGGTGGCAAGGTGCTTGGCAAGGTGCGTCATCCGCTTAACACCAACGATTTTTCCTCGTTCCTCCTGCAAGCGCAAACGTCCAAGGCCAAGATCATCGGGCTCGCCAACGCTGGCGGTGACACGATCAACTCGATCAAGGCGGGCGCCGAATTCGGCATCGTCAAGGGCGGCCAGAAATTTGCCGGCCTTCTCGTGTTTGCGAGCGACGTTAACGCGCTTGGTCTTCAGACCGCGCAAGGCCTGACCCTGACCGAAACCTGGTATTGGGACATGAACGACAGCAATCGCGCGTGGACCAAACGCTGGCAGGCAGAGCGTGGTGCGGCGGGCAAGTTCCCGACGATGGTGCAGGCCGGCGTGTATTCTGGTCTTACGCACTATCTCAAGGCGGTTGCGGCCTTGAAGAGCGCTGCCGACGGCAAGGCAGTCGTGGCCCAGATGAAGCAGACGCCGACGGACGATCCGTTGTTCGGCAAGGGTACGGTCCGCGCTGATGGCCGTAAGGTGCACCCAGCCTATCTGCTCGAGGTGAAGGCACCGTCGGAATCGAAACATCCCGGCGACTTCTACCACGTGCGCGCCACGATCCCGGCGGATGAAGCCTTCCGGCCGCTCAAGGAAGGCAATTGTCCGTTGGTTAGCGGATAGTCGCAAATGAGATCTGGGGGGCGGGTGAACTCATCCGCCCCCAGGTCTCGCGGTAACCCTGCATGTTCGAGATTTTCGGAATCCCATCGACTGCGCTGTTTGGACAGCTGTTGATCGGCCTGATTAATGGCTCGTTCTACGCGCTGTTGAGCCTGGGGCTGGCCGTTATCTTCGGCATGCTCAACATCATCAATTTCAGCCACGGCGCCCAATACATGATGGGCGCTTTTGCCGCCTACCTCATCCTTCAATACTCGGGATTGGGATATTGGCCGGCGCTGATCATCGCTCCAATTCTTGTCGGTTTTACAGGCATTCTGATCGAGCGATTTCTGCTGCAATGGCTCTACAAGCTGGACCACCTCTACGGGCTGCTGCTCACGTTCGGCCTGGCGCTCATCTTTGAGGGCGTCGCGCGCAACTATTTCGGATCGGCAGGATTGCCTTACACCGTACCGGAATCGTTGCGCGGCGGCCAGAACCTCGGCTTCATGTTCCTTCCGAATTATCGCGCCTGGGTGGTCGCGGCCTCGCTGATCGTGTGCTTCGGGACCTGGTTCGTGATCGAGCGCACGCGGCTTGGCGCCTATCTGCGCGCCGCGACCGAAAATCCGACTTTGGTGCGCGCCTTCGGAATCAACGTACCGCGCATGATCACACTGACTTACGGCTTCGGCGTCGCGCTGGCCGCTTTCGCCGGCGTGATGGCCGCCCCGATCTATAACGTTTCGCCGCAAATGGGCTCGGAGCTGATCATCGTTGTGTTCGCGGTGGTCGTCATCGGCGGCATGGGGTCAATCCTGGGTGCGATCATTACCGGCTTCGGCCTCGGTGTGATCGAAGGCTTGACCAAGGTCTTCTTTCCAGAGGCGTCGAACACCGTGATTTTCGTCATCATGGCGATCGTGTTGCTGGTCCGGCCCGCCGGCCTGTTCGGGCGGAGGGCGTAATGGAACGCGTCGTCGACCCGCTCGCGAAGAAGCCGTCGGTCTTGCGGTCGCAAAGTGAGACGATCGGCTTCGCGGTTATGGTGGCCGCGCTGGTGATTGCCCCGCTCGTGGGGACCTATCCGCTGTTCCTGATGCAGGTGATGTGTTTCGCGCTGTTTGCCTGCGCATTTAATTTGCTGATCGGCTATGTCGGCCTGCTGTCGTTTGGCCACGCGCTTTATTTTGGCTGGGCGAGCTACCTGTCGGCCTATTCCGCCAAGGCGTGGGGTTTCCCGCCGGAACTCGCAATCCTGACCGGTACCGCAACTGCTGCGATCTGCGGGCTCGTCGCTGGTTCGCTGGCGATCCGCCGCCAGGGCATCTACTTCGCGATGATCACGCTTGCGCTGGCGCAGATGATGTTTTTCTTCGCGCTGCAAGCCAAGTTCACGGGCGGTGAGGACGGTATCCAGGCGGTGCCGCGCGGTGTTCTCTTCGGTATCTTCGATCTCAAGAACACGATGACCATGTACGTCGTCACGTTGATCATCTTCATTCTCGGCTTTTTGTTCATCTACAGGATCATCCACTCGCCATTCGGTGAAGTCCTCAAGGCCATCCGCGAGAACGAGACGCGCGCGATCTCGCTTGGCTACAAAACCGACCGCTACAAGCTTGTCGCATTCGTCCTGTCGGCAACGCTGGCAGGAGTCGCGGGCGCGACCAAGGCAATCGTTCTGCAGCTAGCGTCGCTCACAGACGTGAACTGGCCGATGTCGGGTGAGGTCGTTCTGATGACCCTCGTCGGCGGCCTCGGAACGATATTCGGACCCGTGGTGGGCGCCTTCGTGATCCTGCTGATGCAGTTCAAGCTGGCGCCGATCGGCGAATGGGTCCTCGTTATCCAGGGCGCGATTTTCGTTGCCTGCGTGCTGCTGTTCCGCCGCGGTATCATTGGTGAGATCGCCAACAAGTTGCGTATCCGCCTCTAACTCTTATCCGCCTCTTTGCAGCCGACGCGAATCGTCGTACATGGCGATATCACTCTGTATGCCGTTGTTTTCGTGCAGCTTTCGGTGGTCATCGATGCGTAACGCGTCGTTCGGCTGCCGGCTTTCGCGCGTGCCGGGGGGCACTCAATGGCGGTTGTGCAGGGCGGGGTCCGCTTCGACCAGATTGCCGCGAAATGGCACGCGCTCGCGCAGCGGCGGCTTGCTCATGTCCGTGAGCTTGAGCGCAGCGGCCGTTGGAGGCTCTTCTACTCCGAAGAGCAGTTTGGCTTTTACCTGAACGAAGCGGAGCGCGTCGCGGCCATCTGGAAACATCTCGCTGCGACCCAGTTTGCGCCGGTGCCGGGCAGAAATGCTGTGCTTCCCGCCACTTAGGACGCGCGTGACGCCGGGGCCATCATCGGCTATCTGAAGCCCGTCCAGCAGCGCCGATGCCGGCGCTGATTTCCCACCAAGAGCCAATCAACATCATGCCCAGCAGCCTGTTCACGCCATTTCGCCTTGCCGGTCTCGATCTCGCCAACCGCATCGTCGTGTCGCCGATGTGCCAGTACTCAGGCGACGATGGCTGCGCCAACGACTGGCACCTCATGCATCTCGGCATGATGGCGCATTCCGGTGCCGCGATGGTGATCGTGGAAGCAACCCACGTCGAGCGGCACGGCCGTATCACGCACGGCTGTCTCGGCCTTTATTCGGACGACAATGAAGCCGCACTGACACGCGTGGTCGCGCAGGCGCGCCGCATGGGTAGCGCGAAATTCGGTATCCAGATTGCACACTCTGGCCGCAAGGGCTCGGCACAGCGTCCGTGGGAGGGCGCAGGGCCATTGAAGCCGGAGGCGGATCCCTGGCCGACGATTGCGGCCTCGCCGATTCCGTTCGGGGACGGCTGGCACACGCCGCGCGAGGTCACCGAGGCCGACATGGAACGGGTGCGCGCGGCTTTTGTTTCAGCCGCCCAACGTGCGCTGCGCATCGGATTCGATGAGATTGAGCTGCATATGGCGCACGGCTATCTGGCGCATGGCTTCATGTCACCGATTTCAAACAAGCGCACCGATCAATATGGCGGCTCACTGGAAAATCGCTTGCGTTTCCCGCTGTCGATTGCACGTGCGGTGCGGACGGTGGTGCCAAAAACGGTCGTGCTCGGCGCGCGCATTACCGGCAGCGACTGGCGCGAGGGCGGGCTGACGCCCGATGACGCAGTGACAATCTCGCGGGCGCTAAAGGGCGAGGGCATTGATTTCATCTGCATATCGTCGGGTGGCGTCGCCGCTGATATCCGCAATCCCACCGATCCCGGCTACAACGTTCCCATTGCGGCACGGGTGAAACGCGAGGCCAATATTTCGACCCGCACCGTTGGGCTGATCGTCAAGCCGGAGCACGCTGAAGAAATCGTCGCCAAAGGTGAGGCAGACATGGTCTCGATGGCGCGTTGCTTCCTCGATGATCCGCATTGGGGCTGGCATGCGGCCAAAGCGCTGGGTGCGGATGTGGCACGGCCGCCGCAATATCAGCGGGCCGGACCAAAACTCTGGGCGCCGGCCGCAGCGAAAGCCTGAACATGCGTCAGATAACAGTGCCGGTCGCAGGATCGATCAGGTGCATGTGATCGACGTTGGCGTGCAGGCGCATTTTGGCTCCTGCATCGCCCGCGCTGCTCGGCTCGACCCGGCTGCAGATCTCGGTCCCGTTGATGGTGAAGAAGACCATCGTCTCCATACCCATCGGCTCGACGACGTCCAGCGTCACTTCGAAATCACGACCGTGGGCGCGACCGTTGTGGCGCGGCTCGGTGATGTGCTCTGGCCGCAGGCCGAGGGTCAACTCCTTGCCGACGACGGACCGGTACCGGGCCTCGCGGTCCGCGGGAACGGGCAGCGCGATCGTGTCCGTAACGCGCGCCCGCAGGCCGGAACCGACCTGCTCGAGCCGGCACGGGATGAAATTCATCGCCGGTGAGCCGATAAATCCGGCCACGAACCGCGTATGCGGATGATGGTAGAGTTCGTGCGGCGTGCCGATCTGCTCGATGCGGCCCTGGTTCATCACCACGACGCGGTCGGCCAGCGTCATCGCTTCTACTTGATCGTGCGTCACGTAGACGGTCGTCGTCTTGACTTTCTGGTGCACGCGTTTGATTTCGGTGCGCATCTGTACGCGCAGCTTGGCGTCGAGGTTGGACAGCGGCTCGTCGAACAGAAAGACCTTGGGATTGCGAACAATGGCACGGCCCATCGCGACGCGCTGGCGCTGGCCGCCGGACAGCGCTTTCGGCCGGCGATCAAGCAGCTCGGTAATGTCGAGGATACGCGCCGCGTGCTCAACCCGCTGCTTGATCTCCGCCTTGGAAAATTTGCGTAACTTCAGGCCGAAGGCCATGTTGTCGAAGGCCGTCATATGCGGATAAAGCGCGTAATTTTGGAACACCATGGCGATGTCGCGATCCTTCGGTGGCAGATCGTTCACCACCTGGCCGCCGATGCTGATATCGCCGGAGGTGATTTCCTCCAGCCCCGCGATCATCCGCAGCGTCGTCGACTTGCCGCAGCCCGAAGGGCCAACCAACACGACGAACTCATTGTCCGGGATGTCGAGATCGATCGTGCGGACGGCTTCGACGTCGCCGTATTTCTTCACGACTTGACGCAAAGCGACTTCAGCCATGCTGCTCAGCCCTTGGTGGCGCCGGCGGTAAGACCAGCGATGTAATAATCCATCAGGAATGCGTAGATCACGAGCGGCGGTGCGGCGGCGACCAGCGCACCAGCCATCAGCATGCCCCACTTGTAGACGTCGCCACGGATGAGGCTGGTTACAGTGCCAACGGTGAGCACCTGCTGATCCGAGGAGTAGAGGAAGGCCATCGGATAGACGAAGGCTGCCCACGACACGGTGAAGGCGAAGATCATGGCGGCGATGATTCCGGGCAGTGCGACAGGGACGAAGATCTTGAGCAACATCTGCATGTGCCCAGCGCCGTCGATCAGTGCGGCCTCGTCGAGCTCCTTCGGGATCGACTGGAAGTAACCGATCATGATCCAGGTGCAGAACGGCACCGTCAGCGTCGGATAGACCAGCACCATGCCCCAATAGGAATTGAGCAGACCGATTGATTTAACGATCTGGAACATGGGGATGAACAGCAGCGTGTCCGGCACCAGGTAAGTGAGGAAGATACCGGTGGCCAGAATGCCCGATCCCCAAAAGCGCATGCGGCCAAGGGCGAATGCGGCCAACACGCTGATCACCATGGTAATCGCCACCACGCACACCGTCACGATCACGGTATTCTTGAAGAAGATCAGGAAATCGGTCTGCGTGAGCAGAATCCTGAACTGATCGAGCGTGACGCCGTCGAAGATGAACCACGGATTGGTCGCCAGCCGCGCCATCTCGGCGTCGCTCTTGAGAGCCGTCACGATCATGTAATAGGGCGGCATCAGGAAAAAGATCGCGAACAAGATCAGAAAGAAATAGGACGCAAACAACGCCCAGCGCCGGCTGCGCCGTAGGCTCGATCGACTCGGCGCTGTTTTGCTGGTCGGTACAGCGATAGTGGCGGTGCTCACCCGATCTCCCTCCCGCGTTTGCGCACGCCGCGCAGGATGAAGATCGCGGCGATCGCCAGGATCGGGAGCATGAACAGCGACGTCGCTGCGCCCAGCGGAAGATCGCCGGAGCGAATACCGAGCAAGAAGGCATAGGTGGCGAACATGTGCGTCATGTTGCGCGGGCCGCCGGCCGTCATGATCTGCACAATGTCGAAATTGGCGAAGGTGACAATCAGCGAGAACAGCACCGTGATGGCGATGATATTGCGCATCATCGGCAAAGTGATGTGCACGAATTTCTGCCAGGCATTGGCGCCGTCGATATCCGCGGCTTCATAGAGCTGCTCGGGCACCGATTTGAGCGCCGCCAGGTACATAATCAGGAAGAACGGTGCGCCGTACCAGACGTTCACCAAGATGACCGTAAAACGGGCCCAATAAGGGTCGCTTAGCCACGCGACCCGTTCGAAACCCAGACTTTGCAGTGTGTAATTGAAGGCCGAATTGGTGGGATCGAACAGCCACCACCAGCCGAGCGTCGACAGAGCCAACGGGATCACCCACGGCACCAGCAGCATGCCGCGCCATTTGCGCTGGCCTTTGACAGGAAGATTGTTGACGAGGTGCGCGGTGACCAGCCCGATCAAAGCCTTAAAGAACACGGCGGAAAGCGCAAAAATCGTCGATTGCCACACCACCATCCAGAACGTGTCCCGCGACATTAGGAACGTGAAATTCGACAAGCCGATAAAGCGCGTCTGCGCCTTGTTCAGCATCGACAGGTTGATCGAATAAAGCGCGGGGTAGATGACCAAGCCGCAGATGATCACGATCAGCGGCAGGCACATCAGAAATGCGATGGTCGAGCGCTGCCGCATGAAGCGGTGCAGGCGGCTTTTTCGTACCGTGGGCGCGCTCGTGTCACCGAGCGCAGGAGTCCAAGTGTGGATGGTATCGGCCATCAGGCGCTCTCGCTGTTAGCGGGAGGATGCATGCCGGCCGATCGGGCCGGCATGCAGATTGTCCTGGCAAAAACCCTCAGGCGCGCAGCGTGCCTTCGAGTTCCTTCTCGGCCCATTTGATGACGTCGTCGAGCTTCTCCTTGCCCTGCGTGAACTTCGAGATCATTACAGTGTCGATCGCCTGGTTGTACATCTGGGCGCCGACTTCCGAACGCGCAGGCGCACCGAACATCGAGGTCTGCTCGTCGCCGCGCGGCGGGTAGCCATACACGGTGCCCACCGGCGGCTCGACCTTCTTCCAGGTGTCGAGATCGTACATGCTCTTGAACGAGGGCAGATCGTAGCCGACCGAGGCTTCGACAAGCTGGGCGACCGATTCCTTCTGCGAGATGTGCAGCAGGAGGTCCTTCGCCGCAGCCTTGTTCTTGGAAAACTTCCACAGGCCGTAGAACTGCGGGAGCTGTCCGACGAAACGGCCATTCGGGCCCCTCGGCACCGGATGCGTCCAGCATTGCTCCGCTACCTTCGGGTTATCGCGCTTGGCGACCGCCCAGGCGCTCGGCGGGTTCATAATGCCCGAGCCCTTGCCCGAGATTAGCCAGCGATTGTTGCCGGCGTCGTCCCAGGCGAACACTTCAGGTGGGCTCGCTTCCATGATCTTGCGGGCGACTTCCATCGCCTGCCGGGTCTGGTCGGAGTTGATCTTGATGTTGTCCTTGGCGTCGATGAACACCGCGCCATAAGCGTTGAACAAACCGCCGACCCAGTCGACCGCGTCGGAGGTCTGGCCCATCGGCAGGCCGACCGGAAAGCCGGCCTTGTGCAGCTTCTGCGCCGCAGTGACGTAGGCGTCCCAGGTCCAGCTATCGACCTTGGCCTTGTCCCATTTCGATTCGTCGGCCGGGAACATGTCGCGCAAATCGATACCGGCATGCTCCTTATAGAGATCGAAGCGCGAGCAGCAGGGCTTCACCTGGCTGCCGACCGCAGTTGGCACGCCGAGCCACACGCCCTTGCTCTTGGCCAGATATTCGGCGACCGGGCTGATCGGGCCGTACTTCCCGATGAGCGCCGCGATCACATCGTCGAGCGGCTCGAGCATCGCCTGGTGGATGCGGATGTTCCAGTCACGATGCGTCATGATGTCATGGCCGGTGCCGGCTTGTGCCTCGGCCGCGGCGGTCAGCTTGTCCTTCTCGCCCTGCGAGGTGATGTAGTCGATACGCACGTCGACCTTGTTTGTGTCGCCCCATTCCTTGCAGATCTTGTCGAGGGCCTTGTTGGCGCCGGGCACCCAATGGTCCCAGCAACCGAGTGAGAGCGAACCTGCGGCATAGACGCCGCTGACATAAGGAGCAGTAATCGCTGCCGCAGAACCGAGGGCGGCAGTCTTAAGAACGGCACGACGCGATAGATGTGATTGTCCCATGGGTCTCCTCCCGGATGGCGCCATTATTCGGCGTTTCAAAAACGATACCCTTGGCCCGTACGGACGGCTAGTCACTAAAGTATATGTCGCTATAAATTTCCGGTTCCGCGACGTTTACTGGATTTCTATATCCGCCAAGCCGGCTCGCCCATGAACTGCCTATCTCATGGATTGCGGTATCGGGACCGGCGATAAAGCTTTCTCATGGAAACCTTTGTTTTTGTCGCCGTTTTGTTTGCCGCCGCATGCCATGCGGGCTGGAACGCACTGATAAAGGTCGGTCTCGATCCGCTCTCGACCACGACCTTGATTTCAGTCGGCTCGGGTATCGTGGCGCTCGCCTTTGCACCATTTGTGGGCACGCCTGCTCCAGCGGCATGGCCCTGGTTGTTTGCCTCGGTCGTCATCCACCTCGTCTATTTTGCCTCTCTCATCGAATGTTATCGCACCGGCGATCTCGGCCAGGTCTATCCGATCGCGCGCGGCTCGGCTCCCTTGATGACGGCCGCCATTGCTTCGATTTTTGTCGGAGAGAAATTGAGTGCGCTAGGTTGGACGGGAGTTGTCGTGCTCGTCATAGGTGTTTTGTTGCTATCCGCGCGCGGAGGACGAGAATTGGCCGAGGTTGATCGCCGTGCGATAGGTTTCGCGCTATTCACTGCATTGACGATCTGCGCCTATTCCGTGGTCGATGGTATCGGAGCCCGGCTATCGGCAAATCCAAATGGCTATTCGGTCTGGCTCTTTATCGGGATTGCGGTGGTGATGGTCCCTTACGCGCTCTACCGCGACGGACGGGACGTCATTCCGGCGATGCAGCGCTTCTGGCTGCGTGGCTTTGCCGGAGGCGCCTTGCAGGTTCTATCCTATGGCATTGCGATCTGGGCCATGACGGCGGCGCCCATCGCGGTCGTCGCCACCTTGCGCGAAACGAGTGTGCTTTTTGGCGCTGCAATTGCGGTCGTGGTTTTGAAAGAACCTTTGCACGCGGTGCGGATCGTTGCCGCGTGCCTCATTGTCTGCGGTCTCATATTGATCCGCCTGCAGTGACCGTTAAAGCTTGAGTTCGGGAAATTCGCGTTCAAGACGTGCGAGGTCTATTTCCGTTTCGACGTCCCAAAGGGGCGGTCGTTCGACCAGCATAAGGCGCTGCTCGACGATCCGCATCCGCATGTCGGCGAGAACCGTGCTGCGACCCCAGGCAATATTGGAAAAGAGCGCCGGCTGCGCCTTCCGCATCCCAAGAAGCACGCAGCCGCCGGTCTCGGCGGGAATGAGGACAACATCGGCCCCGTCGTGCAGCGCCCTCGCGGCGCTGCGAAGATGAATCTCGGTCAGGGCAGGGCAGTCGGTGCCGATCACCAGAACCGGTCCCGCGCTGCCGGCTATCGCCGCAAGCATGCGGACGCCGAGGTCGCCCTGTGGCTGCGGTCTGAGCGTGATCTTCATCCGCGCGACCATTTTCAGAAAGCTATCGTGGGTCGCATCGGGTGCGCAGCACAGAGTAACCGGGCCGACGCGGGCGGAGAACGCCGTCGCAACCGTGCGCTCGGTCAGGCGTTCCTGCAGGACCGCTGCCGCGTGGACTCCGATTGTGGGGATGAGTCGAGTCTTGGCGAAACCCGGGATCGGAGCTTGTGCCAGGATCGCAATCGATACGGAACTGGTGTTCGGCGGGGACGTAGCCATGGGGTTGTGCGAGTCGTTTGTGATCGGCGCCGAGGAAATACGCCAGGCGGGGCCGCCACATCAAGAAGGTGACTGCAATTCAGCGCGCCAGTGCCGTTGTGGCGGGCAAGTCGATGCCAATCCGTCCAAAGCCTGGCAACTTGACGCCTGGGTGACGCAAATCAAGGCCTGCGACCAGACCCAGGACATTGACTTCGACGCCTTCGACCCAGCCAACCTTGAAGCCGGCGAGGCCATGCAAATTGACTTCAAATCCGGTACCGCTGTCTGTTCGCCCGGCATAGAAGCCATACCGGAAGTCACGGCCGACTGCGTTCGGCGGCAATGCAAGACCAAGCTCAGGTACAGTACGCAGGATCGCGGCAATGAAACTGTTGCTGTTCGGGCCAGGCCAGATTCGGTAGTCGCCCGTCTGTGAGTAGTTATAGTCCTTCACTGCGGCCTCGATACGGGGGATCAGCTTTTCAGCATCGATCCCCGAAATATCGGCAAGCATGGCCGGCTTGTTCCCGTACCACCTTCCGTCGACCGGCCAATTATTAAGCCGGATCGGTTCGCCCCAGCCGACCACGTCATAACGTTGCCAGCGTGGTTCGTTTGCGCGCTTGAGGACTATCCAGCTGTGCACAGAAAAAATGCCCTTCCAGGCGCCGGCGGTGCCGGTGAAGATGATGACCCGCGCAGGCGCGGACTCGGTCGCGGCAGGCAAGAACCCCGTGCTCGACCAGTCGGCATCGCGCCACGAGCGTGGATCGTTACTCATAGCGTAGAGGACGCTACGGGCGAGAATAGGCACGAGAAAAAGAAAGAGAATTGCAAGCATTCCAATCGTGAGAGGGCGGCGCGGCATGGTTGCGGACTATAGACGCTTTCCGGCCTAAACGTGGCGCGCACATGATGCGCCCAGGAAGTTAACGGCGCGCTGCCGCGACGAGAGCGACCAGGGCGCGGGTCCCCGCATCGGCCAGGTCATTGAGGCTCGCCAATGTCTTGTCGCGCTTTCGCCTCGGGCCGCGGCGGACCGGCGGCACGTGAATGAAGCTGGCCAGCCGGGGTTTGGTGCCGCTTGATGCCGTTTCGGCAGCGCGCCAGCACAGGTAATTGCAGAGGTAGCGTCCCGCATCGCGTGAGAGCGTGGCACGAGGCCGCAGGCCGCGAAGCGCGGCAAGCTGCGGACGAGACGGGGTTCGCAGCTTTATCGACGCCGGTCCGTCGGCCGCGATGGTCCGGCGTCCCAATGATGCGCCACCGGCATCGGGCAAAAGGGCCAGGACATTCCGTGCGCGGGTTTCCACGCGGAGCGCACGCGCGCGCGGTGCAAGACCGAACATCAGCAGCGCATCCGGTTTGTGCTTCGCAATCAGCGCCGGTAATTCGCGGTCAACTGCCGCATAGCTTGTTGGAAAGATATGGGTGACGAGTTTCACGTCCGCCAAAGCCGGACGGCGTGCGCGCGCAATGCGTTGGGCGAGGAGACTGGTCGGGTTGAATGGTGCGCCCGGAAACGGGCCAAATCCGGTGATGAGGATGGTGAGGGACATCTAGACGCCGAGGAGCTTCGCGATCTCTTCGACGGCCAAAGTGGGGGCAAGCTTGCCGGTGGCCACCTGGCTCTCCATCTGACGAAGCTTCGCGCGCACCGACGCATCGCTGCGCAACCGCGCGGTCAGGCGATCTTCCAGCATCGTCCACATCCATTTTACCTGCTGCTCTCGCCGTCGCGCTGCCAATTCGCCTGTTCCGGTCATTTTCTGCTTGTGCGCGGTCACCTGAGCCCACAGATCTTTGATGCCGTTACCCGTAAGCGCGGAATACGTGATGACCGGCGGACTCCAGGAGGCCGACTGCGGGGTGAGAATATTGAGTGCGGCCCTATACTCCGCCGCCGCAACCTTGGCCCGCTCGATGTTGTCGCCGTCGGCCTTGTTGACGGCGATCATGTCCGCGAGTTCGACAATGCCTTTCTTGAGGCCCTGCAATTCGTCGCCGGCTCCCGGCAGCATCAGGACAAGGAAAAAATCGGTCATGTCGGCGACCGCCGTTTCCGACTGGCCGATGCCAACAGTTTCCACCATTACGACGTCGTAGCCGGCCGCTTCGCAGACCAGCATGGTCTCGCGCGTTTTTGCCGCGACGCCGCCGAGTGTGCCGGACGACGGCGACGGTCGCACGAAAGCCCGCGGGTCGCTCGCGAGTCCCGCCATACGTGTCTTGTCGCCGAGAATGGAGCCGCCGGTCCGCGTCGAGGACGGATCAACAGCGAGAACGGCAACCTTATGGCCCTTACCGGTCAGATGAGTGCCGAGCACATCGATCGTGGTCGATTTGCCGGCGCCCGGCGCGCCGGTGATGCCGAGGCGCACGCCCTTGCCAGTAAGTGGCAACAGCTCCTGCACCAGATGGTGCGCTGTTTTGCGGTGGTCGGCACGTTTGCTTTCGATCAGAGTAATCGCGCGTGCCAGCATCGCGCGGTCGCCCGAGCGGACGCCCCGAACCAGATCGGAAGGCGGCAGGTTGCGCGAAGCCATGGATTCCTCAAGCCCGGGGAATGATCATGCTAGCGCGAGGATTCTGCAACGCCATCCGCAAGTGACCCCTCCTACACTCGGCCGTGGCGCGCGCGAAGGCGTAGAGCTGATTGCGTGTTTGAATACGACAAGACGAATTGCCGGTGCCTCTGCCTTACTCCGCGGCCTCTTCGCCGTGCCCGAGCCGTTTGTTGAGTTTTTTCAGCAGCTTTTCCGCGGCTTCAGCGATCACCGTGCCCGGCGGAAAGATCGCTTCCGCGCCGGCTTTCATGAGGGCGTCATAATCGTGTGGCGGCACGACACCGCCGACCACAATCATGATGTCGTCGCGACCCTGTTTTTTGAGCTCAGCCTTCAATTCCGGCACCAGCGTCAAATGGGCGGCCGCAAGCGAAGACACGCCGAGAATATGGACGTCGTTCTCAACCGCCTGACGCGCCGCCTCAGCAGGGGTTGCGAACAGCGGGCCGATATCGACGTCAAAACCCAGGTCGGCGAATGCCGAAGCGATGACTTTCTGGCCGCGGTCGTGCCCGTCTTGTCCGATCTTGGCGACGAGCAGACGCGGACGGCGGCCTTCAGCCGATTCAAACGCTTCAACCGCCGTGCGCACACGTTCAACGGCGCCGGTCATGCCGACCTCCCGCTTGTAGACACCTGTGATCGCCTTGATCTCGGCGCGGTGGCGGCCGAATACCTTTTCCAGCGCCGATGAAATCTCGCCGACGGTCGCCTTGGCGCGGGCAGCATCGACAGCGAGGGCAAGCAGATTGCCATTGCCACGATCGGCGGCGCGCGTAAGCGCATCGAGTGCTTCCTGCAGGGTTGCCGGATCGCGTTCGGCTTTCAGGCGCTTGAGCTTCTCGATCTGGCGGGCCCGCACCGCCGAATTGTCGATCTTGAGCACATCGATCGGCGCTTCGTCAGACGGCGGATATTTATTGACCCCGATGACGGACTGTGCGCCGGCGTCGATACGAGCCTGGGTTTTCGCAGCGGCCTCTTCGATACGGAGCTTGGGAATGCCCGCTTCGATCGCCTTCGCCATTCCGCCAAGCCCTTCAACCTCTTCGATGTGGGTCCAGGCTTTGCGGGCAAGCTCGTATGTCAGCCGCTCAACGAAATATGAGCCACCCCACGGATCGACAATGCGGGTGGCGCCTGCTTCCTGCTGCAGGACGATCTGGGTATTGCGCGCGATGCGCGCCGAAAAATCGGTTGGCAGAGCGAGTGCCTCATCCAGCGCATTCGTGTGCAATGACTGCGTCTGACCCTGCGTCGCCGCCATCGCTTCGATCATTGTACGCGCTACGTTATTGAATACGTCCTGTGCAGCAAGCGACCACCCGGATGTCTGGCAATGCGTGCGGAGGGAAAGCGAGCGCGGATCGTCGGGCTTGAACGGCTTCATTAGCTTGGCCCAGAGCAAGCGTGCGGCGCGCAGCTTGGCGATCTCCATAAAATAATTCATGCCGATCGCCCAGAAAAACGAGATGCGCGGAGCGAACTGATCGATGGTGAGGCCGGCCTTCAAACCCGCACGCACGTACTCCACGCCATCGGCGAGCGTATAGGCGAGCTCAAGATCCTGTGTGGCTCCGGCCTCCTGCATGTGATAGCCGGACACCGAGATCGAATTGAATTTTGGCATCTCCGCCGATGTGTAGGCGAAGATGTCGGAGATTATGCGCAGGCTCGGCCCGGGCGGATAGATGTAGGTGTTGCGCACCATGAATTCTTTGAGGATGTCGTTCTGTATTGTGCCCGACAACTTTGCGTGTGGAACGCCTTGTTCCTCAGCGGCAACAATGTACAGCGCGAGAACCGGCAGTACCGCACCGTTCATCGTCATCGACACGCTCATCTGATCGAGCGGAATTCCGGAAAACAGTGTGCGCATGTCGTAGATCGAGTCGATCGCGACTCCGGCCATGCCAACGTCGCCCGAGACTCGCGGATGATCGCTGTCATAGCCGCGGTGCGTGGCGAGATCGAAAGCGATGGAGAGGCCTTTTTGACCCGCCGCGAGATTGCGGCGATAGAAGGCGTTGGAATCTTCGGCGGTGGAGAAGCCGGCATATTGCCGGATCGTCCAGGGCTGTGCCGCGTACATCGCAGGGTAGGGGCCGCGAAGATAAGGCGCCTTGCCCGGATAAGTGCCGAGGAAATCGAGACCGGAGATGTCCTTTTCACCATAGGTTGGCTTGACGGCGATGGCTTCTGGCGTCGCCCAAGAGGTGGCCGAGCCGCTGCTCGGAGGCACGGCCGTATCGGCGAAATCGACGTGGGCGAAGTTTGGAATCTGACTCATTTGACGCCAAGAATACCATGTACTGCTCGCAGGGTCGAAAGTGCGTCGCAGCCCATGTAAATAAAGTCTTTCACCCCCGCCTGTCGCCAGCCTTGCTCGCTATCACCCGGCCGGCCGGCGAGATGTACGACTGCGCCGGCCGTAGCGAGCGTCTTGGCAACGCCCGACGTCTCACTCTCGTACACCTTGTCGGACGAGCATAGGCAGGCAAGTTTTGCGCCCGATTTCTTTAAGGCGGCAACCATATCGGCCTGGCCCTTGAATCCGTCATTCGTCACGGCCTCGATGCCGCCGGCTTCGTAAAAATTCTTGGCGAAAGTTGCGCGCGCCGTGAAGTCGGACAGCTTGCCAAGATTTGCGAGAAATACCTTTGGGCGCGCCCCGGTTTTGGCGAGGATGCGGTCCGAGGCATCGCGCAATGCTTCGAAGGGCTCAGCCAGACGCATCGGCGGAAGACTTTCAAAGGTGATGCTGGCTGGCATCGGCGGCACGGTCACGCGAGCCACGTCGAGCACTTTCACCGGCAACTCGCCAAGATCGGGGTAATCACTCACGCCGGTGAGCGCATCCTTGCGACGCGCGATGGCCTGAAGGCGCTCCGCACGGGTCGCTGTGACTTTTTTCTGCAGGAGGCCTCGCTCGATGGCTGAAGCAGCGCCTCCCGCAGCCTCAATTTCCTGAAACAGGCTCCACGCGGTCTTGGCAACCTCGTCGGTCAACGCCTCGATGCCGCCTGCGCCCGCGGCCGGATCGGCGACCCGAAAGAGGTTGGATTCTTCAAGCAGGACCAGCTGCATGTTGCGCGCGACACGGCGAGCAAAAGGGTCGGCTAACCCCAGCGCGATGGTGAAGGGCAGGGCGCTGATTGAGTCGGCACCGCCTAACCCTGCCGCCGTCACGGCAATCGTCGTGCGTAACATGTTCACGTGCGGATCGCGTGTGCTCATCATCCGCCACGCCGTTTCGGCGGATACAAAGGCAGGCTGTGGTTTCAGACCGCTTGCTACTTCTATCCGTGCCCAAAGTTTACGCAGGGCCCGGAACTTCGCGATGGTTAAAAACTCGTCCGCATCGGCCGCAACCCGAAACCAGACGCGCCTGCGAGCCACTTCGAGCGGCGTGCCGGCTTGTGTGAAAAGGCGCAGATATTCGACCGCATTGGCAATGACAAAAGCAAGCTCCTGCGCCTCGCTCCCGCCAGCGGCATGAACAATACGGCCATCTGCGACGGCGAATGGCCCGGCGAATCCCTGGTCTGATAGATCGGCGACAATGCCCGCGAACAGCTTAGCGATCTGCGGCCAGGGCAGAGGCGAGCCGCCGCTGCGCGCTTTGGCACCGAGTGGATCGTAGCCGAAACGAATTTGTGTTTTATCCGCTGCGACACCGCGCTCCTTCAATACCGCCGCGAGATGTTGCCCTGCATCTTTGTGCTGGGCGCTGAGATCGAGTTCGAGCGCAATGCCGGCGTCTAGGTAGACGCCGTCCAGCGCGGTTGCAATCGTTTCCTTCGTGCCATCGAGGCCATAATCGTAGGCGCCTACACTCCCAGCGAAGACGAGGCTCAATCCGGTCGCACCATTTTCGAGATCATTCAGAGCCTGCTCGTTGGCTGCTTTCGCGTTGGGGTGATCGACGCGCTGGATCACCTGCCAAGGGACAGCGGAACGGCCCGAAATCGCCAATGCGCCGGCCGCGCGGGGGTAAAGGGGCTCAACTCTCAGGCCGTCGTAGGTCTTGCTGACAAGCCGCTTGTCGAACGCAGCGCCTTTGAGGGCGGCTTCGACCAGCTTCCGCCAATCGGCTTCGGTCGTTGGCGGGAATTCAGCAGCTAGGCGAAAATCGTCACTCATACGGGCAAAATGGCACAGACGGCTGCGGGGGGCTATCGCGTCAGGGCAGGCGATGGATCTGGCGGGCATCCACGGCGCGGGCAGCCTCGTCAACGCGCCGGCCCCCAATGACGCGGTCTCCTGCAATCTCGGCCAGCGGTACCAGGACGAAAGCACGCTCAAACATTCGCGGGTGCGGCAGCGTCAAATTCGGCTCATTCAACGTGAGGTCGTCATAGGCAAGGATATCGATATCAGCGGTGCGCGGGCCGTTGCGTTTTTCGTGGGCGCGGTCGCGGCCGAGTCGGAGCTCCACCTCTTGTGCGCGTGCCAGCAGCTCACGCGGGCCGAGTGTCGTTTCAACCACGATCGCGAGGTTGACGAAATGCGGTTGATATTTGAATCCCCATGGTGGTGTTCGGTAGTCGGATGAGCGAGCTATCAGACGCACTTCCTTTCCGTCGCAGAGCAGTCCAATGGCGCGATCAAGAATAGCGCGGCTGTTTCCAACATTGCCACCGAGCGCCAGCAGCGCTTCAGGCATGGCGGCTCCTCACAAGCGTTACCCCGACGTCGCTGAAAGTGGCCGCTATTGGAGCGTGTGGCTTGTGTATCGTGATACGCACGGATCGCACGCGTGGAAAGGCAGCGAGCACAGCGTCGGCGGCGCGGCCCGCGGCAGCCTCGATTAGGCGGAGGCGTTGGGCACAAAACGCTTTGCTAACGCAATCGACGACTTTGTCGTAGGAGACGGTATCGACGACTTTGTCGGAGCGCGCGGCGGCCGAAAGGTCGATTTCGAGGTCGAGGTCGATGATAAAGGTTTGCCCCACCTTGGCTTCGTGCGGCATCACGCCGTGATAGGCGTGAAGCGCAAGACCTTTGACGAAAATCCGGTCGCTCATCGCGCGGCCTCGATGGCTGCGGCTACCCGCAAGCCCTGCACTGTCTCAGCGACATCATGGGCCCGAATGATCGCGGCTCCGTTTTCAACCGCAAGCAAGTGAGCCGAGATCGATCCGCCAATACGCTCGTCCGGCGCGGAGGGTGTTACGGTGTTGATGAATCGTTTTCGCGATGCCCCAACCAGCAGAGGCAAGCTGAAGCGTTTGAATTCACCAAGACGGGCGATGCAGGTGATGCTCTGCTCAGGAGTCTTGCCAAAACCGATGCCAGGATCGAGCACGATATATTCACGTGGGACGCCAGCGCGTGCAGCGATTTCCAGGGAGCGTGAAAAAAACTCAACCACGTCGGAAACAATATCGACAGCCGGATCTGCCGACTCGCGGTTGTGCATCACGATGATCGGAACGCCGCGTTTGGCAACAAGCGGTGCCATTTCAGGATCGCGCTGCAGACCCCACACGTCATTGACGATCGCCGCGCCTTGATCGAGCGCCCAGGCGGCAATCGAAGCCTTGATGGTATCGATCGACACCGGCAGGCCAAGCCTGACCACTTCGGGCAATACTGTCGCAAGCCGGGCCTTTTCATCGTCCGCTGAGACCGGGACCGGCCCGCCATAAGGCCGGGTGGATTCTGCTCCGATGTCAATGATATCGGCTCCTTGGCCGGCCATGTCGCGGGCGTGGGCGATGGCTTTGCTCGGCTCGAAGAACCGCCCGCCATCCGAGAAGGAGTCCGGCGTGACGTTGAGGATGCCCATGACCAGCGGACGGCCGAGCGCCATCAACCGCGCAAGCACGTTTGAAGCAGAGGTTCGCGGCGATCCGGTGCCAATTTCGTGGGTCTGGACCATTCCCATGCCGGTCGCTTTGCGCGGTCGGCGGGAGGCTGTCAAGCGCGCCCGGACGCGTCAGTAAGTGATCTTTAACGGCAGCAGCCTGGCGTTTTCGATCCAGCGCTTGACCATTTTTTCTGACGGTAAAAGCCGGACGAGCTTGCGCTTCCGGTTCGCGTCGGCCATCGCCTTGGCGAGATTGATCGGGTTTCGATACTTGAGTTCTTTGACAGTATCGACGCCGGCAGCCTGCAGCAACTCGGCATATTCCTTGCGCACCCCTTTGATGCGCATGCGGTCCGCAACATTGGCCCAGTACAGAAGTTGCTTCTCGTTGAAGCCGGTTTTCGTGGCGAGCACCTTGCGTCCCTTCACCGTACGCGCCGCCTCAAGCAGACGGTCGGTCGACCGGATCCCCACCGACTTGAGAAGGGCGGCGACATCGCTGTCGATCCCTTCGATATCGGTGATGGGATAGGACATTCCGTGCCTCCTCCGCCTTTTCTTCTATTTATCGTTCAGCTGAATCGGTTCAAACAAACTGACTTAGGCCCGGGATCGATCCGACGATTTCCCCCACGGCATCGTCGCCGATTTTTTCCCGGGCATAAGCGATAGTTTCGCGAGTAACTCCCTGCACCTGACCCATGCTTAGCCCTGCCGACATCATTTTAGTCCCGGCGCCCATGACGCCGCTCATGGGAAACGCCCCACCAGATTCCGAATGTTGTGCGAGCAACGCTTCCACCCCCGGAAGCCGGTCAATGAGAGCCTGTACCTTGTCAGGCGGCCCCTCCTTGCGGAGGAAATCAAGGATAATACCAACCGCCTTCTCGGCGGTCCCGCGATCGACGCCGACATTGGCGACGAGACGGCCGACCAACTCATCCATGACCCCTCACCCCCGCACTTGTGGCGGATTAGAGTCCATATTGAACACCGATTTCGGCCATGACAAGCGGGGTTGAGTCGCATTTGTTTCAAGTGCGACTGCGCTGCAACAATCAATCGACATGTGTTAGTGACATTTGGAACGGCAGCTTCTGTCGACAAGCGAACGCAACAGGTTTTTGTTGGCACTTGCGCTATCGAAAATCATCTAGTCTGTGCAAATGACATTCCTCCCCATTGGTGTGATCATGAAACTTGAGGTAGGACGTCGCAGGGCACTCTATTGACGTTCCATATGTTGCCGAAAAGCCCCGCTAGAATAAGGATATACAGGCCACTCGTTGATCGTCCGATTTCTCAATCGGGCTTGCCCCTACGGAGCTGTTCATGAGCACACTCGACGCGGTCCTTGACCGTATCGACCGCGATATCGACCAAAGCCTTGACCGCTTGTTCGCTTTGTTGCGGATCGCGTCGGTTTCGACGGATCCAGCCTTCGCCAGCCAGTGTCGTGCGGCCGCGGAGCATGTTGCCGCGGACCTGAAATCGATCGGCTTCGAAACAAGCGTGCGCCCGACGGAAGGTCATCCGGTCGTGGTTGGAAAAGCGAACGGGGCGGCGGGGCCTCGGGTGCTGTTTTATGGGCACTACGACGTTCAGCCAGTCGATCCGCTGAATTTGTGGAAGACGCCGCCCTTCGAACCTCGCGTCGAAACGCTGCCGGACGGGCGTAAAATCATCGTGGCGCGCGGTGCCTGCGACGATAAGGGGCAGGCAATGACCTTCATAGAGGCCTGCCGCGCCTTCAAGTCGGTCACCGGCAAGCTGCCGCTGCCCATTACCACAATGATCGAAGGTGAAGAGGAATGTGGTTCGCGCAACTTGTTCAAGTTCGTGCGTGACAATGCCGCAGAGTTCAAGTTGGACCTTGCGCTAATCTGCGATACCGCAATGTGGGATGCCGTCACCCCTGCGATAACGACCTCGCTGCGTGGATTGGTCTATGAGGACGTGAAAATTACCTGCGCCGACCGCGATTTGCATTCGGGCGTATTCGGCGGGGCGGCGCAAAATCCGTTGCGGCTATTATCAGTAATACTTGGTGCGATGTGGGACGGCAACGGCCGCGTCACGATACCCGGCTTTTACGACGGGGTGAAAGAACTGCCAGCCAACATCATGGCTGACTTGAAAGGTCTCCATCTCACGCCGGAAAAATTTCTCGGCCCGATCGGTCTGAAAAAGCCGTCCGGCGAAAAGGATCGCATGCTCATCGAAATGGTTACTACGCGGCCGACCGCAGAAATAAATGGCATCATCGGCGGATATACCGGGGAGGGTGCCAAGACCGTCATCCCGGGCGAAGCCAGTGCGAAGGTCTCGTTCCGCCTGGTCGGAGAGCAGGATCCGGAAAAGATTCGCGACGCTTTCCGTGCCTTCGTGCGGCAGCAATTACCTTCCGACTGCAGAGTTGAGTTTGGCAACTTTGGCTTGGCCCCGCCCTTGCAGCTGTCATTCGACAACCCGGCCCTCAACAAAGCCCGGGACGTGCTCGCTCAGGAGTGGGGACACAAGGCGGTAACGGTTGGCGCCGGCGGATCGATCCCGATCGTGGCAGACTTCAAGAGTGTGCTCGGAATGGACTCGCTTCTGGTCGGGTTTGCGCTTGACGATGACCGGGTGCACTCGCCGAACGAAAAGTTCGACTTGAAGTGCTACCACAAGGGTATCCGCTCCTGGGCGCGTATTCTTCACGCGCTCGCAGGAGCCTAGCCTTCACCTGAGCTGATCGGCGACTTTGTCGATGCCGGCTTGCGAGCAGACGTCGTCCTTGCCCGGTGAGCCTGAGACACCCACCGCACCCACGACCTCATTGCCGGTCTTGATGGGCAGGCCTCCGCCCAACGCGAGCACGCGGGTGTATTGCCGTGAGCCGACCGTGTCCGGCCTGTCGGACAGGCGTTTGACGAAATCGGCCGACGGCTGGCTGAAGGTGCGCGCCGTGTAGGCCTTGCGCTCTGCTCCCTCGGGCGTGTGCAGTCCGGCGCCGTCGCCGCGAAGCATGACTATCATCAGGCCGCCCCTGTCCACGACCGCGACTGAAACCTTGAAGCCCATGCTCTCACATTGCGCCAGCGCCGCCTGGGCGATTGTCTGAGCCGTGGCAAGCGGGATGTTCTTTTGGCTAACGAGACCCTGGGCGAAGACCGGCGATGACAGTGCGGTTGCAATCGCCAGACCTGCAGATGTCCTGAGTAAAAGCGACATGGGTATGCCTCCCTGCATGCATTGTTACGCCCCGCAGCAACTTACCCCGCCGCCGCTCTCTTGTTTCAAAGCCACGGAAATGTGAGCAACTATTTTTTCAGCTTGTAGCCGGTTCTGAACATCCACCACACGGTGGCGAGACAGGCGGCGAGGAACAGGAGCGTCATGCCGATACTGATGTTATGGCTGACGTCAGCGATTTCGAAGAAGCTCCAGCGGAAACCGCTGATCAGGTAAACGACGGGGTTGAATAGCGCGATTGTCTGCCAGATCGGCGGCAGGACGCTGGTGGAGTAAAAGGTTCCACCCAGAAAGGTCAGCGGTGTGATGATCAGCAGCGGCACCATTTGAAGCCGCTCAAAGCCTTCGGCCCAAATGCCGATAATGAAACCGAGCAAGCTGAATGTCGCCGCGGTCAGCAACAGAAATGCGACCATCCAGAAGGGATGCACGATTTGCAAAGGCACAAAGAGCCAGGACGTTGCCAGGATGATCAGACCAAGAATGATGGACTTCGTGGCCGCCGCTCCGACATAACCGAGTACGATTTCGAAGGGAGACACGGGCGCCGAGAGAATCTCGTAGATCGTCCCGGTAAAGCGCGGGAAATAAATGCCGAAGGAGGCATTCATCGTGCTCTGTGTTAGCAGCGTCAGCATGATAAGGCCGGGAACGATGAATGCGCCGTAAGGGACACCTTCGATCTCCGTGATGCGCGAGCCGATCGCTGCGCCGAACACTACGAAATAGAGAGACGTAGAAAGCACCGGCGAGACGATGCTCTGCCATATGGTGCGGCCCGTGCGCGCCATCTCAAATCGGTAGATCGCTTGTACGGCCCGCAGATTCATCGTCTGTCGCTCACCAACCCAACGAAAATGTCCTCGAGCGAACTCTGTGTGGTCTGAAGGTCCCGGAAGCGAATTCCTGCCCGGTTCAGATCGGTCAAGAGCCCCGTAATTCCCGTGCGTTCGACCTGACTGTCGTAGGTAAAGACCAACTCCATTCCGTCCGCCGCCAATTTGAGATTGTAGGCTGAAAGCTCCGCCGGCACCGCGTCGAGCTTCTTCTGCAGATGCAACGCAAGCTGCTTTTGCCCGAGCTTACGCATCAATTCATTCTTGTCCTCGACCAGGATGATCTCGCCCTTGTTGATGACCCCGATGCGATCCGCCATATCCTCGGCTTCTTCGATGTAGTGGGTGGTCAAGATGATTGTCACACCGGAATCGCGAAGATCGCGCACGACCTGCCACATGTCCTTGCGTAATTCTACGTCGACGCCGGCGGTCGGCTCGTCGAGGAACAGGATTTGCGGCTCGTGCGACAGCGCTTTGGCGATCAGTACCCGCCGTTTCATGCCGCCCGATAGCGTCATGATCTCGTTGTCTTTCTTGTCCCAGAGCGAGAGTGCGCGCAGCACTTTTTCGATGTAGGCCGGATTTTTCGGCCTGTTGAATAGCCCACGGGTGAATGACACGGTCGCCCACACGCTCTCGAATGCGTTGGTGTGCAGTTCCTGCGGTACCAACCCGATCAGCGAACGGGCCGCACGATAATCCCTGATGATGTCGTGGCCGTCGACCGTGACCTTGCCGTGCGTGGGTACCAATATGCCGCAAATAATGCCGATCAACGTGGTCTTGCCGGCTCCGTTGGGTCCCAGCAGCGCAAATATCTCGCCACGGCGGATGTCGAGATCGATTCCGCTCAACGCCCTGAAGCCGGACGCATAGATTTTCGACAGGCCTTTAACGGAAATGATCGGCTGCATGCAGGGGAATCGTTCGGGGGTGTGCAGGCCGCATATAGGCCGTGATGCGCGGTTGCGCCAGTCGGGTCCTTTGCGACCAAGGTGCTATGCAATTTCCGTCAATGCATTCAGATCGCTCAGGACGCGCGCCGGCTCAAGGTCAGGATACTCGTCGGGCAATTTTGCGCGATTGATCCACATGCTGCGGAAGCCGACGGAAACACCAGCCATCACGTCCCAGCGGTTTGAAGAAACGAAAGTGACGTCGCCCGGCTTGCACCCGAAGTGCTGCGTGACAAGGGAGTAGACCTCCGGCCGCGGCTTGAACATCTTCAACGCATCAACAGACAATAGCGCGTCGAGATCGCTGCCGATGCCGGCCGCACCCACGGCGCCCTTGAGCATGGCAGGTGATCCATTCGACAGGATCCCGGTCTTGCGGCCTTTGCCTTTCAGCGATTTGAGGGCCGTGCGCGCGTCGGGAAATGCGTCGAGCTTGAAGTAGGCGTCCAGTAGTTTGGGCCTGAGCGCCGGGTTTGCACCGGGAACAAATGCCAACGCATAATCGAGCGCACGTTCGGTCAATGTCCAGAAGTCAGTGTAGTGCCCGGCGAGCGTGAGGGTCCAGCTGTATTCAAGTTGCTTGGTTCGCCACACGGTCGAGATTTGGTCGGCACCGGGTCCCATCTCCTGCCGATGCCGCGCTATTGCGGCGTGGACGTCGAACAATGTCCCGTAAGCGTCAAAAACGAAAATCGACATCAGCTCCTCCAAATGAGGATTCCATGGTGTTTTGCAGCGGCGGTATCGTAAGATTGCGCCGTTAGTTCGTCATTGCCGGGATCCGGCAATCCATGAACCTTCCCGCAGTGGAAGCGCGGCATGGAGGCGCGGGTCAAGCCCGCGCATGGCTCGCGATGGAGATGGCTATGCCGGGACAAAATTGGTCGAAGACCTGGACCTTCTACGAGGGCGAATGGCGTGAAGGGAATGTCCCGATCATGGGCGTTCGCGATCACGCTGCTTGGCTCTGCTCTTCGGTGTTCGACGGCGCCCGCACCTTCGAAGGCGTGTCGCCCGATCTCGATTTGCATTGCGCAAGGGTGAATGCCTCCGCTGAAACCATGCATCTCAAGCCGGTTGTCTCCACCGAGCAATGGCTTGATCTGACTCATGAGGGCACGAAACGATTTGCCAAGGATGCGGCGCTCTATGTTCGCCCCATGTATTGGGCGCAGCGCAGTGGCACATTGCTGGTCGCGCCCGATCCCGAGTCCACAAAATGGTGTTTGAGCCTTTATGAGGCTCCCATGCGAAAACCAGAAGGCTTCTCCGTGACGCAGTCGCCTTACCGCAAGCCGAGTCTCGAATGCATGCCGGTCAATGCGAAGGCCGGATGCCTCTATCCCAATAATGCGCGCGCGCTCCTGGAAGCAAACGCGCGTGGCTTCGGAAACTGCGTTGTGCTCGATCTCCTGGGAAACGTGGCCGAGCTTGCCACCGCCAACATTTTCATCGGAAAGGACGGTGTCGTCTTTACCCCGGCGCCGAACGGAACGTTTCTCAACGGCATCACTCGGCAACGCGTCATCAAGCTTTTGCGGGATGCCGGCGTGGATGTCGTCGAGACAATTTTGACCTACCGCGACGTGCAGAACGCTGATGAGATTTTCTCGTCCGGCAATTACTCCAAGGTCATGCCGGTCAATCGCGTCGATGAACGATCGCTGCAGCCCGGACCCCTCTACCGCAAGGCGCGCGAGCTATACTGGGAGTATGCACATGCATAGGTCGGTCGGCGTTTTGCAATGAGTGCCCCCGTTGCTGTCGTCGGTCTCGGTCTGATGGGCGAGGTCTATGCCGGCCGTCTTCTCGATGCAGATATCCCGGTAATTGGTTTCGACATCGATCCGGCCCGGCGGATGCGACTGACCGAGATCGGCGGGCAGCCCGTTCAATCGATTGCCGAACTGGCGCGACCTGCACGTTGCGTCATCGTCGCGGTGTTCAGCACCGATCAGGTCGAGGACGTGGTCGAAAATCATTTGTTACCCGCACTCGGTGATGGCTCCGGCAAGATCGTCCTGTGCATGAGCACCTGCGATCCCGATCAGGTTGCGGCGCTGGCGCGGCGGGTTATTCCTCGCGGCATCCGTTATCTCGATGTGCCGGTTTCCGGCACCAGCGATCAGGTGCGCCGGGGCGAGGGCGTCGCGCTTATTGGCGGCGATGCAGCGATCGCTGACGAGGTGAAAGACGTTTTAGATGCACTTTTTGCGCGCGGATTTCATATCGGCGAAGTCGGGGACGGCGGCCGCGCCAAGCTTGCCGTCAATTTAATCCTCGGACTCAATCGTCTGGCACTTGCAGAAGGCCTCGTCTTCGCCGAGCGCCTGGGGCTTGACCCCGCTGCATTCTTGGCCGTGGCGCGCGAGTCGGCTTCGTACTCCCAGGTGATGGAAACCAAAGGCCCGAAAATGGTGCGCGGTGATTTCTCGCCTGAAGGCCGTGTCAGACAAACGCTGAAAGATGCACAACTGATGCTCGCTCAGGCTGCCGCCGCCGGCCAGAAACTGTCGATGCTTGAAGTGCACACCAATGTGCTCGAGGCTTGCGTGCGCGCCGGTGAGGCGGATCTCGACAACAGCGCGGTCATTCGGGAAGTGCGCCGGCGCGGCAAAAATTAGCCGCGAGTGACCGCAACAGGTTTTCCCTCGGCAATTGAGCGAATTGTTGCTTCGAAAGCGCTGACGACGTCAAGCATGTCAGCCGTCGATACGGGGAAGGGCGTCCCCGTTTCGATCGTTTTGGCGAAGGCTTCAAGCAAAACGCCGAGAGAATCAGCAGGCGGGAAGGTCTTCGTTTCGGGCTGGCCGCCGATCATCGCGACCGTAAGCGATGTCTCCTCGCGTGCTTCCGCTGAGCCTTTGGTGCCAAACACGTGAATGCGCCAGAACATCGGCGCTGCGCGCACGGTGGCAAGCAGACCGGTCGCACCACTTTCGAATTGCATTATTGCTGCCGCGACGTCGCGTGGATCGGGAGGTGACTTCTGCGCGTAGACACGCGCGTCAACTTTCGCGACCGGACCGGCGAGGTTCACAAATGCATCGAGTACGTGCAGGCCGGCACCGGTCATGCCGCCTCCCGGCGACTCGCGGGGGTCGTCGCGCCAGCCGCCTTTGACACGGGTTGAATGCTCATTGCTGAAATTGCCCTCGATATGAAGGATCTCGCCCAATGTCCCGGCGGCAACAATCCGTTTCATCTCCAGCATGCATGGAAAGCAGCGCTTGTTGTTGCCGAGCGCAAATGGCACTCCGGCCTTTTTCGTGGCCTGGATAGCGCGCTCGGCTTCAGCGCGCGTGAGAGCAAGAGGTTTTTCACACCAGACTGGCTTGCGCGCCGCAGCGACCGCGGAAATCTGTCCCACGTGCAAGGAATGCGGAGTTGCGAGAAAGACGGCCTGTACGCGCGGGTCGGCGACCGCGTCTTCGAAGTCGGTCGATAGCTCGAAGCCCTTGGCGGCCGCGAAATCACGCACCAGCTCGGGCTCCTTGCTGACACCGCGAATGAACCGCAGGCACTTGCTTTTGCCCTGTACCGCCTCGACGATGTTTTTTCCCCACCGGCCGAGGCCAATGACCGCTGCATTGATCATAAAAAGGCCGGCGAAATTGCGTGAAGGGGAGGCATGGATAACACATAGTAGACAAGCCGCTATGCCAACGGCAATGCGTCGGAATTTTTCACAGGAGAAAATGAATTATGGACGTCCAGGAGCAGAATGAGCGTGGACTCAAACTACGCGTCGACATGTTCGGCCGAGAGACTGTCGACAAGCGAATGAACGCGTTCGGCGCTTTCGGAAAGCCGTTACAACATATCATCAATGCTTACGCCTATGGAGATGTGTGGCAGCGCCCATCATTGCCGCCAGCGGTCAAATCACTTGTCATGGTGGCGATGATGGGGGCTGCTGGGCACAACAACGAGTTGCGTGTGCATCTCAAGGGCGCACTCAAGAATGGCTGTTCTGCCGAGCAGATTCAGGACGTGCTCTTGCTGTTGACGATGTATTGCGGGATCCCTGCTGCCAATGAGGCGCATCGTGTCGCAGCCGATGTGTTGAACGAAGAGAAGCGATGAAGAGTCAGGGCGGTGGCTCCGTTAAGAGATTCGGGACCGGGCGGCCGCGGATATCATAGACGCGGGCGTAGTCGATGCCCGCGCGTTGGATTTCGACGAGCACCGGCGCAGTCAGATCGCGGCAATAAAAGGTCCCGAGCATCATGGCAAAGTCCGCGCGTTTGCGGTCCCATGTCGTTTCAAAATCGGGTCCGAGCGCGACCTCGGCGGGCCTCTGCGGGCCGCAAATTTCCACAGTCCAGCGGCGCCCCGCAGGCGGCTTAAGCCCCATTTCGTTGAGTTTCGCCTTCAAAGCCTCGCTGGCTTGTTTGAAGGCGAGCCCCCAGTAGTCGAGCATGTATTTGTCGTGCGCCATTCGGACGCCGCCCGATGCCCAGTTGAAGACCGTGTACTGATAGGGGTGGAGACGCACCATGTCGCTGATTGGCAGCGCCAGCCCGCCGATCGAGACCGCAATGAATGCAGCGGCCGCCCATGGGCCGAGAGCCCTCGCCCGATCAAACATCCAGGCGCCGGCGAGGCCGCCAAGCACAGCAAAGGGCGGCACCACAAACACGAAGTGCCGCAAGCCATTGTAGAGCGCAGGATGTGTCAGCGTTGCAACGACAACCGGCACGAAAGCTGAGGCTGTGACCAGAAGAAGATTTGCACGGCGGGTCAGTGGCAGGTTGGGCGAGCAAACGGCTATGAGACTGCCGAACGTGCCAGCAAGTCCAAACACCAGCATGATTTCCGGTAGCTTGAGCACGAATAGCTGCGGCAGATAACCTGCCGGCATCTCAGTTACGCGGAACAATTTCCCGGCATACATCTCCCGCCAGGGCTTTTCGAAGAACGTGTCGAAATATTCTACGGCGCGGATCGGATTGAGTGGCGCGAGCACCGACCACGGCCACAGCAGTCCCATGATCAGGTAGCCAATCACGAGAGCCGGAAGCGATCGCAAGACGAACGTGCCAAACCTTGCCGCGGCAGGTTTGGCACCAAGCGCGCGGCCTTCGCCGGCGACAATGATTAGCAAAGCTGCGAGGGCGCACGGCGCCGCAATTCCGGCAAGGACCCGTGAGCCGAATGCAACCCCGAGACCGGCCGCGAGTAGTCCGACAGTCGTCACGCCCGGCCGCGGATATTCATCAAACGCGCGCACGAGGGCGAGGAGCATCACGGCCATTGCGGTCGCGAAGGGGGCATCCTTCGCGTTCATGAACATATGCCCGTAATAAAGCGGACAAGCAGCAAGCAGCAGAAGGGCGACCAGCCCGGTGATCGGTCCGCCAAGCCGTCGGCCGATGCGCCAAGTCGCGATCAGGCCAACTATTCCGACGGCGGCTCCGACAAAGCGCCGCGTTTCGAACAGCCCGAAGGGCAACATTTTCGCCGCGAGCGCTGCGGCCATGTCAAAACCGCCACCATATTTGTACAGGTTGACGAATGAGAGCGCGCGCTGGTCCGAGAAGCCCGAGCCGTAAAAGGCGAGCAGCAGATCACCGTATTCTGAATGGGTATAGTCGTCCCATCCGAGGCCGTAGTCGCGGAACGTCGCCGCTGCGAAGACCGCAACGGCGACGAGCACGACAAGAGCCGCTCGATCGGCGAATACATCCGCCGATCGGTAGTCGGATTTTTCAGAAGAATCCTGCGAGGTTCGATCCTCTGCGCTTGGCCTATTTGGTCGCCGCGACGAACATTTCTTCCACGTGCTCCCAGTTCACCAAGTGATCCAGGAACGCCTTGAGATAATCGGGCCGCCGATTGCGGTAATCGATGTAATAGGAGTGCTCCCATACGTCGCAACCGAGAATTGGTGTTGCGCCGTGAACGAGCGGATTTTCGCCATTCGGTGTCTTGCTGACGATCAGCTTTCCGTCTTTGACGGCGAGCCACGCCCACCCCGAGCCAAACTGCGTTACGCCAGCCTGTGTGAAATCTTCCTTCATCTTGGCGACACCGCCAAGGTCGCTGTCGATCTTTGCCTTTATCTTGCCTGGAATTTTGTCACCACCGCCGTTCGGCTTCATCCATTGCCAGAAATGAGTGTGGTTGTAGTGTTGGCCCGCGTTGTTGAAGAGGCCGGCGTTCTTGCCAAACGATCCCTTCACGACCTCCTCAAGCGATTTCCCTTCCAGCCCGCTGCCTTCGAGAAGTTTGTTGCCGTTGTCGACATAGGCTTTGTGATGCTTGTCGTGATGGTATTCGAGTGTCTCGCGCGACATGTAGGGCGCGAGCGCATCGTGAGCGTAGGGAAGGTCGGGCAGCTTGAACGACATCATCTCCTCCTCGGTGCACAAACAATGACTGGGAATAAACTGGTTCTGTGATGAAACCGGCCTGTCCCGGACGAGTTCCTCAATCAAGCTAATTAGGCGGTGAAGCGGCTCCGGGCAACTTTTGAAAGGAGCCGGGAGTTGGCCGCGGAGACCTCGTCGGACCTGCCGAGGCTGGGCGCCAGTGGCATTTAGTGGAGCCGGCGCCGCTCATTTAGTGGTTGCCGCAGCCTCGCTAAAAAGCGAGAATTTGCTATTGCCAGAAGAATTTAGCCGGAAAGTTGCGGCAAAAGTGCTGGTCTAGAGGGGATCGTAGGGTATGGCGGTATTGCTGTTCAGCGTTGGCACATTCGCCCTGGTTGCAGGGCTGCTGATGGTTGGATTTGGCATTCCGATCAACGAATTCAGCTTCGGAAATACGCTCATCAGCGCTGGCACCACTGCGGCCGTCGGCGGCCTCATCATAATTGCGCTCGGCGTGGCGGTCGGCCAACTGCGGCAGATTGCCGAGGTGCTGACAAGCGAAATGCCGACGAGATACGCGCAACCGATTGACATCGCGGAGGCTTCCGCAGTTTCGTCACCCGCAGCGATACCCGATCGTGTTCCTTTCCCGCCGCGCCCTAAGTCGGAGACACCGCTCGGGCGAATGGGACCGTTGCCGGGCATACCGGCCAATACTGTGAGCGAGGTGGGTTACGACCCGTTCGCGTCGCCAACGCTGCCCAATCCAGACGTAGCGCCGACGGCGGTGGAAGATGAAATCTCCCTGTCGCCGCCTCAGCCATCTGGCGCTCCGGCACTGAAGACCGATGTGAGAAGCCCTGCCGACAGGGGCCAAGAAACGGGCTGGAAACCATCTCCTCCGTCAGCTCCGCCGGTTGGGCCACCCCTGCGGCCGCTTCAACCAGCGAGATTCGACGCGATGTGGCCGGCTGAGGCAAAGCCGCCCAAATCCAACGCCACCGATGAGGCCAAGCTATCATCTGCGCCGCCACGCGATACGTTTTCTCCCGCACCCAAGCGTGCCGACCCGGAAGCGCAAAAGCCGCACGCCGTCGCGATTCTGAAATCGGGAGTTGTCGATGGGATGGGCTATACGCTCTATGTCGATGGCTCGATCGAGGCGGAGTTGCCGCAAGGCACATTGCGGTTCGCCTCGATTAACGAACTCCGCAGCCACCTCGAAAAGAATTCATAGTAAGAGCCGGACTGCACTAGCCTGCATTCTAGGTATTTCTTTACGGCGATTTTTGCATTCGTCGCGTATGACCCCAATATTGTCGTGTCAGACGTTGACCTTTTTCTTGCAACTACAGAAGTGTGATAGTAATTTTAAATATAGGTCCTCCATTCGTCGGCGTGCAGCTGTTGATTGAGTGGGCCTGTTTGAAGGGGGAAGGTTGCCGACAGCGGCAGCCTCGTCAAACGGGGCAGTTGCAAATGACAGACAGCACAATCAGTGGAAATTTCATCGAGCTGACCGCAGAAATCGTGTCCGCTTATGTCAGCAACAATACGGTGCCTGCTGGTGAGATTCCTGGGCTGATCAATCAGGTTCATGCCGCGCTCGCAAGAGTCTCCGGAAAACCTGCGGAAGGCTCCTCCGAACCGCTTAGGCCAGCTGTTTCGGTCAAGAAATCAATTACCCCCGAGTACATTGTCTGTCTCGAAGACGGCAAGAAATTCAAATCGCTCAAACGGCATTTACGTACCCAATACAACATGACGCCCGAGCAATATCGCGAGAAGTGGGGTCTGAATGCCGACTATCCGATGGTTGCGCCAAATTATGCCGCGGCGCGCTCACAGCTCGCGAAACAAATGGGGCTTGGGCAACAGCGGCGCCGGCGTGCAAAATAACGCTTTCCGTCGTATAAGGAAAAATTCCTAAAAGTTGTGGGCAAGTTTTACTCGATGCACACGAGGCCCTTTCGTTTTGGCGCGCTTTAGGTATATAATCCTAAAGTGATTGCAGAAATGCGAGGTGCGCACGTGCATGTAAAACATCGATTCCAACAGGAGCTGGAGCAACCTGAGATCGGCAGCTTTCGCGCAAAACATCTCGCCCTAGGTGAGCGCGAGGTTGCCACGAAGATTGGCCGTACGAAAGTCGTCGTCGATGACAATGAAAGTCCATTGGCTTGGCTTGCCCGGCGCCGGGGACGTGACGGCCGGGTGATGATCGAGCCGCACCAATTGCAGGCTGGTGAACGACTGCGCGCCGAATTCACGCGGGCACATCTCATGCCGCGGACAACTTCGAATTGGTCGAATCCGGTTCCGTCCGACCGCCGGTCAGGCGGCCATCAAAAGAGTTTTCTGGCGGATGCCGTCATTGCCGCCCGCCAACGCGTGCGTCACGCGCTTGATGCGGTAGGTCCGGAATTTTCCGGGTTGCTTGTCGACGTATGCTGCTTTTTGAAAAGGCTTGATGTAGCCGAGCGTGAGCGCGGCTGGCCGGCTCGCTCGGCGAAAATTGTGCTCCAGCTCGCGCTTGAGCGCCTCGCCCGTCACTATGGCTATGGGGCTCGTGCAAGCGGACGCGCACACTCGCAAGTGCGGACCTGGCTGGCCGACGACGCAGGGTTCAGCGTTGAATAACGACGATCACGCGACGGCAGCCAAAGCAGCGCCAGCTTCGGCGCGGATTCGTTGCACCATCGAACGCAATCCGTTTGAGCGTTGTGGCGTGAGATTTTCCCGAAGGCCGATTCGGTCAAACAGTGCCAGCGCGTCGACGTCGAGAATTTCACGTGCGCTCTTGCCTGAGTACAGAGCGAACAATATCGCAATCAGGCCGCGCACGATGTGAGCGTCACTATCGCCTTCGAACGTGAGGACGGGTCCCGAAGATCCGTTGGGCTTTACATGTGTCAGGAGCCAGACCTGACTGGCGCAGCCTTGGACCTTGTTAGCCTCGGAGTGAGCATTCTCGGGCAAAGGGGGCAGCGTGCGCCCGAGCTCGATGACGTAGCGGTAGCGGTCGTCCCACTCCCCGAGCAGCGCAAAATTCTCGACGATCTCATCAATAGCCGTCATAACGCACATATATACGCTCGCGAACGGCGCCGCCAAGCGATGAAATCGGCTTGAATTCGGGTGTTTATGCCGCCGGGCCTGTAGTGCGTGCTTCTCGCCGGGGCGGCAACGGGACAGGGGCGCGCCAAGTGGGCGCCATGTCGCTCGGGGTTAACGTGCCCTGGCCGGCATCAGCCTTGCTGTCCCCTTTTTCAGGCGTCGCGGATTTTTCACGAAGCTTCGTGATGAATTCATAGAGCGTCCGTGCGCCCGCCTCCGCCTTGTGACCAAGGGCGACCGCAACCTTGCCGCCTGTAACGCAAGCATCGGGTTGGCGTTCGCAAAAGCCCCGGACGTCAGAAACTGCCGCGCTTGCAAATGTCACAGCTTGCGAAGCGTCAATTTGTGCATCCGGTGACGTCAATTTGGTGCCGCTGGGCAGCAGCACGCAGACGACACACAGCCAAAATGCCATTCGCAGAAGGAAGAACATGACCCTACCCGTAGCGATCCCCGGCAACGGTTACGCTGCCTTTGAGACAAACCCTAGCAGACAGCGCTGAAACTGTTATTCGAAATGCAACGAGCTTTTTGGACAAACTCGAAGCGAATTTTCATCAAATTTGAATTACCCGCGCCTGCAACAAATTTTGCACAATCTTGTTCCGCCCCCGTGTATCAGCCTTCAGCCCGCTGCTGACATGGTTACCGGAGCGGTAAGAATTGGTTGCAGCCGGCCTGTGCGCCAGAAGATAGCTACCGAAATTTCACCATGACCGGCGAATAGCCGGCCAATCGCTCTCAAGGCGATGCTGACGGTGTCGATAAGGCACTGCCGCGTACGGCCCTTAGCCTTCGCTTAATCGCCTCTGTCCTAAGGTCCGCGCGAGATAGGGGCGCGTCCGCTTGCCGAGACGTGACAGGGACGGTGAGTTTTCTCACGCCAATACGAAACTACGTCGACGCCTTAGTGCCTGTCGCGGTGCAGGAGGATGCCCTTGCAGCTGTGCGGTATCGTGCTTTCATTCTGCCGCGCCTGATGGGGAGCCTCGCTGCGCTTGCAGGTCTTCCGGTCTATTTGGTTTTGCGCGGTGTGCCGAACGAGATCGAAATCGCCGTCTTCTCCTGGCTCGTCACTCCGATTCTCATCGTCTACTTCCTGGTTCGCACGGGGCGTTACCATGCCGCACATATTCTATCTTCGCTGTCTCTGAGCGCGCTTGTCGTACTTGTCGCGCTTTCTACGGGGGGCATTGGCTCGTTCGCAGCAATTTGGCTCGTTATCGTGCCTCTTGAGGCGGCGCTTTCCGGATCGCGCCGCGTCGTATGGATCTCATCCGCGTTTTCAATGGCCGCGGGATTATTGCTGCTGATACTTGGCATGGCAGGAGTGACGCGGTCGAGCAGCGTGGATCTGCAGGAAGCCCTTGCCGCACTCGCGATAGCTTCTGCGTTGCTCTATGCGACAGGTCTCGCGCTTGGTGCGGTGTCGCTTGCCCGCACCGGCGCCCAGCTGCTTGGTGCCAAAGAAAGTCGCTATCGGCTTTTGGTACAGAACATGACGGACGCCGTCATCCGTTGTGGCAGAGGCGGCTCGATCATTTTCGCTTCGCCGGCGGCTGAGCCACTGCTCGGTACTCCCGTCACCGAACTTGTTGGAACCGAACTTTTCGAGCGCGTGCACGTTGCAGATCGGCCCGCCTTTCTGGCCACACTTGCCGATGCAGCAAACTTCGGCGACATGCGCTCGCTTGAATTTCGCATTCAGCGAAATGACGGGGCGCGGCGCCCCGGCCGATTTGTCTGGATCGAAATGCGGTGCAGGCCCTTCGAATGCGAGTCCGGTGGACATGAAAAAACAGGCCAAGATGTTGTTGCCGTCCTCCGCGATATCAGTGAGCGAAAGGCTCAGGACGATGCGCTTGAGGTGGTTCGGCTCGAATCCAAGCGGGCAAATGCGGACAGAACCCGCTTTATCGCCACTTTAGGCCACGAGCTCCGCACGCCCCTGAACGCGATCATTGGCTTCTCCGAAATGCTGACGAAGAGCGTGGTCAAGATCAGCGCATCGGATCAGGTTGAATATGCGACATTGATCAACGATTCGGGCCGCCATCTTTTGTCTGTTGTTAACGGCATGCTCGATGCCTCAAAGATCGAAGCCGGACATTTCGAACTTTCTCGCGATAGATTCGCACCGGGACCGGCGATTGAAAATTGCGTCGACTTGCTGGCCCTACAGGCGCGGGAGGAGGGCATCGAGATCAGGTTGCGTATTGCCCAGATTCTGCCCGAGATTGCAGCGGACAAGCGCGCTTTCAACCAAATACTCATCAATCTCATCTCAAACGCCATCAAGTTCACACCGCGCGGCGGATGCGTCACCATTGGGGCGTTGTGTGACGGACCAAAATTGGTGGTGACGGTCGAAGATACCGGTGTCGGAATTGAGCAAGACGATCTTGCGCGATTGGGGGAAGCGTTTTTTCAGGCCAGCAAGTGTCATGGCCGCAAGTCCGATGGGTCAGGGCTTGGACTGTCGATCGTCAAGGGCCTGGTGAAGCTGCACGAGGGCGAGGTCGACATCCGCAGCCGGGCCGGCACGGGGACGCGGGTAACGGTTCGATTGCCCATTGGTAAACCGGTCGACCGGACGCCGACAGAACCGATTAAGCTTGTGACGGATAGTCAGCGAGACAATCTGTGCGTTTCAAATGATTGGGTGAAGAAAAGTGCGTAGACGAACAGCGCGTAGGGGTTCCGCGAATTTTAGCAGTGCTGGCCGGATCGCCACGGCGATCGCACAGCGCCCACGCGAATTTGTGGCGATCGTGATGTCGACCGTCGCCATTTTTGCCATTGTCATCAACGCGCTGTATCTCCAAAAGGGCCCGCACCCGGCACCGATATTTGCAGCCCGTCCACTGCTCCAAAAGGAGGCAACACTCCTTCCGCCGCGTCTCCCGGGCACCCAATCTCAACTCGGGTCGGATTTGGCTGCCCAGGCACGTGTTCAGATGGTCGCCAGTATTCAGCGCGAATTGAACCGCAAGGGCTTCTATGACGGACCGTCCGATGGAATTTGGGGTTCCAAGACGGATGCTGCCGTGCGTGATTTTCTTCAGGCGTCCGGCTCGAAGGTCAATCCGGACGCGAACGAGAATTTACTCCGCGCGATATCGAACTACGTCGCGAAGCCGACAGCTGCCGCAGCCGCGCAGACGCCCCCGGCAACGGATCCCATTGCGAAATTGATTGCACCGTCCAAGCGGATAGTGTCGATACAACGCGCTCTCGCCGATTTTGGGTACGGACAGATCAAGGCAACAGGCGTTTATGATCCGGAAACACGCAGTGCAATCGAGAAATTTGAGCGCGACCATCGTCTGCCGGTAACCGGCCAGATTTCCGATCGCTTTGTGCGCGAGCTTGCTGCTATGACCGGCCGTCCGTTGGAGTGAATGGCCCTGTTAGAGTAGCTCGTGCTACTGAAGCCCATGCGCTTGAAAACCGGAATCTGGGTGGCTGCCTATCTGCGCCGTTGTAGTGTCGAGGGGGTCTTTGCGGCAGTGCGCAGGCGTGGCGCCGAAGAGGCTGGCGCCGTTTTCGTCAAAGTAAATCGGTTGGATGGTACAGGCGCCCTCTACGGTCCTGCTCCGCAGTCCGCGTTTGACGAGGCACAGCCCGCCGATCGTCTGTTTGTCGCGCTCGTCGGACGAGAGACACCGGCAGCTGAGGCAGATATCGAGGTGCGTCTGACGAAAGAAATACGTTTTGATCCGGATCTTTGGGTTATCGAGGTGGAAGACCGCGACGGCCGGAATTTCCTCGATAACATTGTGCAGTAATGCTTTCTACCGTTCGTTGATTTTGATCCGGGCAGATTGCATGTGCTGTACACCGGCTCGGCTTTTCTCCATACCAGACGCGCGCTGGTTGCGGCGTTCGTCGTCCCAATAAACCGGTTCATGTGCCGCATGCGGTCGGACAGAACTGGCCTGCCAGATGGTAAGCATGCGCTCGGCAGCGGCCGAACTCACTTCGCCGTAGAGTTGGCACAGCTCAAAAATACGCCGGACCGATTGGCCGACGACGGGATTGAGGAAAAGCAGGATTCGCTGCAAAGCGTCGGTTTTCATACAGAGGACTTTGGCCACGACGACAACGGGTTCGCCTGAGCTATCGAATGAAATCCGTTCGGCGAGTTCCCGGCTGATATTGAGTGCACGCGCAAGGATGCGGCTGAATTCGGAGGGATTTCGCCGCAGCGCCGCACGTTCCATGAGTCGGACTAGTTCTCCTTCAGGCGGCACCGGGCGACGTCTTGTCGGGTCCGATACGACATCGAGGTTCGTAAGGATAAGACGGCGCTCTTCCGGAGCTGACGAGAAGAACAGGTCGAGCAGGTCCTCGCCATTTTCATGTTCGACCGGTCTGGCGGCCGCCAGGTCGTCAAGCCTGCGGATGACGGCAGCCGGTGCCTGCGGGTACTGCCGAAGCTTTGCAGCGATTGCAGCGCGCGTCTTTGCGTCGACCGAATCAATCAGGCCGAGCACCAGCTCGATGTACTGAGTTTCGTCTTCGCTGCTATGCGAAGGCCGCTGCACATAAAGATCCGTCAGGACCCGCGCCAGAGTAGGGCGCACATCGACGCCGTCGCGGCAGGCCAAATCGACCAGGCTGTCGACGGAAACGCGCGCGGAAGGCTTTGCCATACTCATACGCCGGCACTGCAGGATGGCCAACATTAGCTGGCGCCCGTTAGCAGAGCGTTAACCTTGCAAGTCCTTTAATTGCGGAAAGATGCCGGTCTGGCGGACCAGAGGAAGCCACGCCGAGGCGGAAGGGGGATTGCAATGGGTGAAATCATCCGATTTCCCGACGACGCGAGCCCGCGCGGCGGCAAATATGTCGACGCAAATACCGAACCGGCGACGGTAATCATTCTTCCCGTCATCAGAATCGAACGTGACCCCGATGGCTCGAATGGTCTAGAGCCGCACAGTGGGAACAATCACGGCCGTCGACGCCGCCGCCGCGCTGCACGCTAACCGGTCCAATCACCGAACAAGGCCGATGAAAAATTTACCGCCGCCAGCGCTCAAGAAGGTGTGGCGGCAAACACTTGCGCTCATCGCCGTCACGTTTCTCGGCGGCTGCGCAAATTATAATTTTGGCGAAATCAATCCGGTGCTAGTGACTGACGGAATTCACGACTGGATCGGACAGGATTCAGCCGGGCCACGGGTCCCTCCTTCGCGCTTTGAATATACGGACGACGAGCGTGCCTTGCGCGATCTTGCTTATCCGCTGATCGAGCCGCCTTTCGATCGGCAGCAATGGTATTCGGTCGCAGGCGAATATGGCTTGTACCGAGCCAACTCAGCCGATCATAGAAAGTATTTTGTACGGCTGGAATCCACCTGGCAGCGATCTCCTTCCGCACGCTATTCGCAACTCATCGATGACATTCGCAACGACATCACACGTATGTCGCAATTTTTTGAAACCGCGGGTCGCGTGGCCGACATCGACCGAAAGCGGCAAAAAAGCATGACTTACATTTCGGACCTCAACAAAAAGGAACGGATAAACGCTTTGCGCCGGGTCCGGGAAAATGCGCATGTGGTGGCAATTGTACAGCAGAGTCTTGCCGACCGCGTCGCCTCATACCAATTTGCACTGGAGCGGCTTGTTATCATTACGCCTTCGCAGCAAGCGGTCGAAGCTGAGCGGTCAATCACTTTGCTGCAAAATCAGATCGCGCGATATCAGCAGCCCGCGCCCACTTGGGTCCGTGAGCCAAGTCTGGCTTCGACCAACTAGATCATTTCCTGGTTCGCGCAGGTTCGGTTTGCCGCACGCATCTCGATGCCGCGACGGCGCCTAGTGCGACCGGCATCAATCCCGGCTCCGGCGCCATCGCGCGGATGGCGATCACCCCAGTGGGGGTCGGCGATTCAACGATAAGCCGGTCGGCAGCGGTGATCTCTTCGTCTTCCGGCACTTGCTCGTGCTGAGCGGCTGTCATCAGGTCGAGCTCAATGACACGCCGGCCGGCAGCGCGATCGTTGATCGCGTAATAGGCGACATCATGCCGCGTGTAGAAGGATACGGAAGTGTAGGCCGGGCTAACGGGCACAGTGAGCTTCAGCGGTCCTTCAGAAAGATCGTACCGGCACACGGCGCTCGCAAACGCCGGATCCATGAACGGCATGACCGCCTTTTCCGGCGATGGAAGGGGCAGGGCGACAACCGTATTGACTGGCGCGATTGGCGTCAGTCGCGCGTAGGCATCCTGCGTTGCGGTGCGCGGCAAGATGATAACCGTTGCCAGATGCACGACGCCGCCCAGAAGCACACCGCCTAAGAGCAACAGAAGCCAGCGGATCATGGACAACTCCGCGTCGAAATTGCAGGCATTGGTACTTCGCGGCCGGCCTTCGTCGAAACACCGACGGCGGTGTCATAAAGACGCAGGACCAGTTGATAGCGTTCGATGCCGCCTGTCGGCAGCCAATTACCGGGATTTGCGCGCGGCGCAACGACAATCTCGAAATTTCCGTCTGCGCGCCGAACGATTTCCTCACTTGTGAAACCGTAGCGATTGATCGAATTCGCAATGAGATCGCCTTCGTTGTTGTATAGCGTCAACGTCCAAAATCGCGCAGCCGGGGTAATTCCTGACAGGACAATGTCGCAGCGCCCGTCGAGAAGCTTCCCGTTATCGTCCGCCCGGACGGTAAACGATACGCCGTCTCCGAGCGCAACCGGCAGTCGGCCCGCACGGGCGATCGATGCGCGCGCATATGGGTCGGCATCAACCGTTCCGGTCTTTGGCCAGGCCACCCAGCTCTCGATGGGTAGCGCACCGAAGGCGGCACCCCGGCTCAGAGCGAAGTAGGTCATGCCCAGACCGACGAATGTCGCGACGGCGAGGGCGAACAATGTTCCTGTTAGCAGACGCACGATCGATCCGCTTGCGTGTGCATGAAATCGGTTCTGTTAGAAGAGACTACGCCCATTGCCCGGCGGCGGCTAATCAGTTGCGGTTGCCCAACGCGCGTCCCTCCAACGACGCCGCAAGAGCGTCGCCTTTGTCGAGCACTTGAGCCTGTTTGCCCTTGCCGCTTGAAACGGTCGGGCGTGCTGGCGCAATGGGACCGAGCGCGCGATTGGCGTCGTCCATCATCTTCTCGACACGGACCAACACGTCGGCGCCTCGCTTGGTGAGAAGTGCAGGCCGTGGAGGCGGCTGAGGCTCTTTGGACTTCGACTTGACCTCAGCGACCGCCGGCTGCTGGCGCGCCTGCGGGGCGGGAACTCCGGGAAGCGGCTTCAATTCGATTCCTTGATGGGCGTATGCCATGATCTTGTGCCATGTCATCGCTGGCACGGACCCGCCGGTCATTCGGTTCATCACCTGGTAGTCATCATTGCCCAGCCAGACCCCACATACGAAATTGCCAGTGTAGCCAACAAACCAGGCATCGCGATAAGCATTGGTCGTGCCGGTTTTTCCTGCGGCGGCAGTGTCGTCGAGTCTCGCACGCCGACCGGTGCCGTTCTCGACCACGCTATTCATCATCTTGATCATGTCGCCGGCAACGGCGGGCGGCATAACCTGCCGCGGCTTTGGCCCGTCACGATCAAAGCGCCACACCAGGTCACCCGTGCCGGTGCGCACTTCGAGGATCGCGTGCGGGGTCACTGCCTTGCCCATATTGGGGAAGGCGGCATAGGCGGCGGTGTGATCGAGCACGGTGACTTCGTCAGCGCCGATCGGCAGCGAGGGCGTATCTGGAAGCGGTGTGCGCAGGCCCATGTCGTGGGCGAGCTTGACAATCTTTGCGCGTCCGACCTTTGCGTTACCGTTGCCGATCGAAATTGAGAGTTTTACCGCGATGGTATTGATCGATTTAGTGAGCGCCATCAACAGCGTCATCGAGCCGGCGTAGCCGTGACCGTAGTTGTGGGGGCACCAGTTGCCGATGCAGACGGGGCCGTCGACCACAATCGATGTCGTCTTCATGCCATTCATGAGTGCCGCCGCGTAGACATAAGGCTTGAACGAAGAGCCGGGCTGGCGCATCGCGTCCGTTGCGCGATTGAATTGGCTTGCGCCGTAATCGCGCCCACCGACCATCGCCCGCACAGCACCATCAACGTCCATCAAGACGGCAGCAGCCTGCTTGGCGTGATATTCCTGACCGTATTGCCGCAACGAACTCTCGACGGCCGCATCCGCATTGTTTTGCAGACTCGTATCGAGAGCCGTGCGCACCACGAACACGCGTTCCGTCATCGATTTGGGGAACGTGTCGACCAGCTTCTTCATCTCGTCGAAGGCCCAGTCGAGATAGTAGTTCGGCGCACGATCGTCACGGCGGTCGACGGGCGTGGCCGGGTGGCGGCGGGCGCCGAAGACCTGGCCTTCTGTCATCATGCTGGCTTCGACAAGATTATCGAGCACGACGTTGGCTCGCGCACGGGCTGCCGGGAGATTGATGTGCGGCGCAAACTTGGTCGGTGCCTTGAACAAGCCCGCAAGCATGGCAGCTTCGGCGAGATTCACGTCGCGTGCCGACTTGTTGAAGTAATACTGGGCCGCCGCATCGACGCCGAACGCGCCACCGCCCATGTAGGCGCGGTCAAGATAGAGCTTGAGGATCTCGTTCTTGGTCAGCCGAGCTTCGAGCCACATCGCAAGGAAGGCTTCCTTGACCTTGCGTTCGAGCGTTCGCTCATTGCTGAGGAACAGATTTTTGGCGAGCTGCTGGGTGATCGAGGAACCGCCCTGCACGACGCCGCCTGCCTTCGTATTGGCGACCAAAGCGCGCGCGGTGCCGGGGAGATCGATTCCGAAATGCTCATAGAAGCGGCGGTCTTCCGTCGACAGCACCGCCTTGACCAGATGATCGGGAAATTGGTCGAGCGGAATAGAATCATTATGACGAATTCCGCGTGAGCCGACCTCGTTGCCATAGCGATCAAGAAATGTAACGGCTAGTTCGGATTTCTTCAGCCAGTCGTCGTCAGAGGTTTCGCGGAATGCCGGTACGGCGAGCGCCAGCAGCACGACCAGTCCAAACGCCCCTAACGTGGCACTCTCGGAAAGCAGTTCATTGAGCCAGCGCCGCCACCCGGAGACATGGAAGCGGTCCATGAATGTCGAAAAACGCTCGTAGGATTCGCGGGCACCCGAAGCGCTGCGGAACAGGCTGAAGTCTATCCACGCGTCCAGCCCGAGCAGGAATCGCTTGATGCTTCGAATCCAGTGCTCGGGAAAAAGGTCGCGCAAGACGTGTTGCTCTTGAAAAGTTGCCGGCCGAAGCCGGATTGGGCAATTTTAGCCGATCAGGTAACCCGCGGCCAATGCCACGGTTCCGACCGCCTGGTACCAGGGTGAACGGAAAAATACCGTGAAAAATGGCCGAAATGAGCCTCCCGCGCGATGCCGTGACGGAAAGCCTGTGAACAGATACAACCGGACCTCACCGAGAGATTCCCTGTATGCCTGACCCGCAAGCCCCGTTCTGGCGCCGCAAGGCAATGTCGGAGATGACCCGCGCCGAATGGGAGAGCCTGTGCGATGGTTGCGGCCGATGCTGCCTAAACAAATTGATCGACGAGGACACCAACCAGACCGTGTTCACCGACGTCGGTTGCCGGCTGCTCGATAGCGAGAGTTGCCGCTGTCGCGATTATGCGCATCGTCAGTCGAAGGTGAAGGACTGCGTTCGGCTGACGCCGCGCAATGTGCGCCGCCTTAAGTGGTTGCCGCCAACTTGCGCCTATCGCCTGGTCGCTGAAGGCAAAGATCTTGCATGGTGGCATCCGCTGGTGTCTGGCGATCCGGAGACCGTGCATCGAGCCGGTGTGTCTGTGCAGGGCCGTGTGACGGCTAGCGAAGCTGACGTGCCCGATGACAGGCTGGAAGAGTACATCGTCAGTTGGCCGGGCAAATGGCCGAAAAGTGCCCGCCGTCCATCATCGAACCGGCGGGACCGCACTCCGTGATCCGACTCAGGCGCTCATCGGCCACGCGGTACAATTGAAAAATCATAGGCGCGCGGCTCAGGTGCGCCGTAAAACGAATAGTGCCACCACTCGCGGAAGTAGTTGGTGAAGCCGTGCCGACGCATCGCCGATTGCAGCACGAGGCGCCATTGCCGATGCTCCGGTGCAATAGACATGTTTGTCCCATAGCTCCTTATGTCGAAGCAGTCGAAGCCCGTCCCCATGTCGACACTGTTGTCCGGAGCTCGTTGGTCCACCGGGCCTGTGCAGGGACCGTACTGTGCGATTGGATCAAAACGAGCAGCGCGCATGACCGGCAATCTGACAAGTGTGAGGTCGATCGCAGTGCCGGTTGAGTGTCTTGATCTTGCAGCGATGAACCCGAGTACGAATAGGCTGCGCTTGTGCAGTGCCGGGTAAAAGCGCCTGGTTGCGGCATCGTCGTGTCCGTCATGGGCCCACGCAGTCATCGCGCGTGAGGCCCTGATCGGCCGATAGCAATCATACACCTTCAGCCCCAGGTTCTGCCGAGCCAGATCGGCCTGAACCTGCTTGAGTGCTTCGGCTGCTTCGCGCCGCAGCACGCATTCGGGGGCACCGTAGCCGGGAAGGGGGTAGCCGGTGAAATTATCGTGCGTTGCGTACCGGATGTCCTGGACGATGCTCGGCTCGACGTCCCGCAAATAAACGAAGCCGGGTGCAAGCATGTCGCGGGCACTCGCGGGGTGGCCGACAAGAAGAACGACGAGCAGGAAAGGCAATAAACGCAAAGGTAGTTCCCGTCCGTGTGCTTGTAGTCGCATGTTATTTCCGCACATAGCACCCCCGCATTGCTGCGTCTTGCTTTGCGGGAGCTGGGAGGGCATTGAGCAGGTTGTTGAACATTGAGTTTTTTGAATCCGATTATGACCTCAGCAAAGCCGAAAATCAGGCCGCGGCCAACAAAAGTAGACGCACAACCTGAAATACGCGCGCTGTCTCACCCCGAGGTCAGGGCGATCGTCCTCGGCATCATGCTCGCGATGTTTCTCGGGGCCCTCGACCAGACCATTGTCGCAACGGCGCTGCCGACGATTGGACGGCATTTCGGCAATCTTGAGGACCTGTCCTGGGTTGTGACGGCCTATCTCCTCACCGGAACGGCGGTGACGCCACTATACGGCAAACTTGCGGACATTCACGGTCGACGTGTCGTCATGCTCACCGCGATCGTCATTTTCGTGACTGGTTCGGTTGCGTGTGCGCTGGCACCGACCATGTCCGCGCTGGTGCTTGCGCGCGCGTTTCAAGGGCTCGGTGGCGGCGGGCTGATGGCGCTCGCCCAAACTATTATCGCCGACATTGTTTCTCCGCGCGAGCGCGGACGCTACCAAGGGTATATCGGCGCCGTATTCGCGACATCTTCCGTAGGCGGGCCGGTGCTCGGCGGATTTCTGACGGAGCATATCGACTGGTCGTTGATCTTTTGGATCAACCTGCCGCTTGGCCTGTGTGCGCTGGGGATGACCTCGAATGTTCTGCGGCGTGTGCCTTACCATCCGCGCAAGCACAAACTCGACGTCGTCGGAGCGTTGCTGATGATGGCAGCGTCGGTTGCTCTCCTGTTTGCCCTGACCTGGGGCGGCCGCCGGTTCGAATGGATTTCGCCGCAGATCGGCGGGCTGCTGTTCGGCTCCGCGGCCCTATGGGGCCTGTTTTCCTGGAGGCTGGTGGCAGTCCGCGAACCGTTCCTTCCACTCTCTATTCTCGCCAATCCAGTTGTTCGGTGCGCAACTCTCGCCGGCGCCTGCAACATGGGCACGCTGGTCGGTATGACGATCTTCGTGCCGCTATACTTCGAAGTCGTTTTGCATCTGTCTGCTAGCGAATCGGGCATGGCACTGATTCCACTGATGGGTGCCACTGTCACGTTTTCCACCATAACTGGGCGCATGATGACGCACGTCGTTCACTACAAGCGAATGGCGTTGGCAGGGCTCTCCCTCTCGATATTGTCGCTCGCACCATTGGCTATCTGGCCCACGTCGATGCCAATGGCGCTCGTGCTTCTTCTGCTGTTACTGGTCGGATCGGGACTCGGAACCGTGTTCCCGATTTCCACCGTTTGCATGCAGAACGCGGTCTCGCGTGCACAAATGGGCATCGCGACAGGTGCCGCAAACTTCTTTCGTGCCCTGTTTTCGGCGCTCGTTGTCGCGCTGCTTGGCGCTATCGTCCTTGGCGGCCTCGGAGGCGTGACCGGAATGTCAGTCGAAATGCTGGCCCGCAGCGCATCGGCACCTGAGCTTGCCTACGCATTTCGCTTTGTATTTCTTGCCTGCGCGCTGACCTTGTCCTTCGGCATGGCGTTTCTCATCTCGATGGAGGAACGACCTCTCAAGGGGCCTACGGCGCCTTCGCAAGCCGCTACTGTGCCGACGGCACCCGCGACGCCAATTCCCGCCGAGTAGCACGAGTTTCACCGGTCTTTGATAGATTGAGGCTAAAGGAGCTGTCGTTGCTCGCCCTCGGCCGATCCCGGATCGAGCGTGAAGCGGATTGCTTCGGCAAGCGCGGAGAGTTGATAGGGCTTGCGCAGAATCGGCAAGCCATGGCGGCCAGCGAGGGCCTTGGCATAGCCGCTCGTCAGTAGCACTGGGACGCGCGGGTGCTTCTTGCTAATTGCCTGCGCCAGCGCCACACCATCGAGGTCTCCAGGCAACATGACGTCGGTGAACACCAAATCGATCGGCGTTCCGGTGGCGAGCAAGTTGAGTGCGGATTTTGCGTTATCGACAGCGACGGTGCGATAGTTGAGCTGTTCGAGCAGGGTCACTGCGACCGACTTGACCTCGGGATTATCTTCCACGACCAAAATCGTTTCGCCGCGGCCAGCCGATTGGCTGGCAGCTTCAGCTGGGGCCGCGATGGCGACCGGTGCGTGACTGCGGGGCAGATAAATAGTGACCTGGGTTCCCTCGCCGAGCTTGCTGGTGACCGCAATTGTCCCGCCGGACTGGTGTGCAAATCCGTACGCTTGCGAAAGGCCGAGGCCGGTACCTTTTCCGGCCGTTTTGGTCGTGAAAAACGGCTCGAAAATTCTTGTGAGCAGTTCCGGTGGAATGCCCGTTCCGGCGTCGGCAACGGTAAGCGCAACAAATTCGCCTTTAACGCCCTCAATCGTTTCAGTACCACGCAATGTCAAATTATCTGCGGTCACTCGGATCGATCCGCCTTCGGGCATTGCATCGCGCGCGTTCACGACGAGGTTGACGAGGGCTAGCTCGAATTCCGGAACGTCAATCGAGACCGGCCATGTGTTCGACGGAATCTCTGTTTGAAGATCGATCTTGCCGCGTGCCGAGCTCGAAAGCACATCGCGGAATGCCCCGATTGTTTGGACAAGGTCCACGGTGCGGGGATTTTGTGGTTGGCGGCGCGCGAATGTGAGCAATTGTCGCGTCAGCACCTCGCCACGCGAGGCCGCCGTCAGGATTGCTTCCAGTGAACGAATGTTCTTCTCGTCAGTCAGCCGGCGCTTGAGTGCTTGCGCCTGACCGCTCACCACCATGAGCAGGTTGTTGAAATCGTGCGCGACGCCGCCAGTGAGTTGACCAAGAGCTTCCATCTTCTGCGCTTGTGCGAGTTGCTGATGAGCGCGGTCCAGTGCCTCCTGCGCGTTGCGCCGTTCCGTGATGTCGCGCGTGATTTTGGCGAACCCGATCAGGTTGCCGGCATCGTCGTGAATTGCGTCGATTACTACGTTTGCCCAGAACAGGGATCCGCCTTTGCGCACTCGCCATGCCTCGGCCTCAAACCGGCCCGTAGCGGCGGCAATCGAGAGCGCGCGGTTCGGTGCCCCGTTCTTTTTGTCGTCAGCCGTGTAAAATTCAGAAAAATGCCGGCCAATGATTTCTTCGGCCGTATAGCCCTTGATGCGCTCTGCGCCAGAATTCCAGCTCACAACGGTGCCGGCAGGATCAAGCATATATAGGGCGTAGTCGATCACACCAGCGACGAGGGAACGGAATTGGCGGTCACTCTCACGTAAAGCGGCACCAGCCTCCTTTTCAGCAGTTATGTGCCGACCCGCGACGTAGATAAGGCCGTCGTCGGCCGTCATCGTCCACGACAGCCAACGCCAACTGCCGTCACGATGGCGGAATCGATTTTCAATCCGGACAGTTGGCGTACCTTGTGCAAGCCGTGCCCGCGCCGCGATTCCTGCCGAGGCATCATCGGGATGCCGCAGTTCACTCACATGCAATGACTTGATTTCGTCTTCGGTCCACCCGAGTAGGTTGGTCCACGCCGGATTAACGCTCAGAAAATACCCTTCAAAGTTGGAAACGCCCAGCAGATCCTCAGAGACGGTCCATGTTCGATCTCGTTCGCGGGTGCGTTGCTGGACTTCCGTCTCGAGCCGCTCCGTCAGCGCCTGCAGCGTCTTCTCATTGCGCACGCGATCGGTCGTCTCAAAAGCAGTTGCGAGGATTCCTCCAATTCCATTCGGCGCGGATGAATCGGGGATAGGGCTGTAACTGACAGTGAACCGTGCGTCTTCGGGAACGCCATGGCGCTGGATTCGCCAGGGATGATCCTCAGCGAAGAAGCCTCCACGATCGCCCCGCAAGATCTCTTCGTGCAGGGTCCCTAACTCGCCGTAGTTCTCCGGCCAAACCTCCCGGAGCGGCTTTCCCAGGGCTTTCGGGTGGCGGCCACCGAGCAAGGAAGCGTATGCGTCGTTGTAGAGCAGCACCAGATCCGGACCCCACCGCAGCGACATCGGGAACCCTGAGTCGAGGATCACGTTCAACACCAGCTTCAAGGGCTCCGGCCACTTATCCTGGGCTCCTAACGGAGTGGCCGCCCAATCCAAATCGCGCACACGCGCGCGCATGCTTTCCGCACGCCAGGCCGGTTTCATGGCAAGTCCGGATGCTTCATTGCGCCAGTGGCGCATACACAATCCCCCGCAGTCCAGCGCAAAAAACGCTGGAGGCAGGGAAAAAGTTCCGCCGATTGGCAAAAAGCGCCGTTTAACGCTTGATAAAAGTCCCGTTGCGCAGCTCGGCGACGGCTTGCTGCAGTTCGGCCTGGGTGTTCATCACAATCGGCCCGTACCAAGCGACGGGCTCCTGAATCGGCTTTCCCGATACGAGCAGGAAACGGAGGCCGTGGTCTCCGGCCTGAACGGTGATCTCGTCGCCTGCATCAAAAAGGACAAGAGAACGATCACCAACCGGCTCTCGGAAGAGGATTTCCTCGCCGTCAACTTGTTTCTCTGAAAGTACGCCAAACGGCTTGGACGACGAGGCGAACTTTCCGTCGCCCTCGAAGACATAGGCAAAGGCGTGGCGTTCGACTTCAACCTTGAGCGTTTTCCGCTTGTTCGCGGGCACAAACACATCCAGATAGCGCGGATCGGCGGCGACACCGTCCACCGGCCCTTTCTTTCCCCAAAACTCGCCACAGACGACACGCACACGTGTGCCGTCGTCATCAACAATTTCCGGAATATCTGCACCCTTGACGTCCTGGTATCGCGGCGCCGTCATTTTGAGGGAAGAGGGCAGGTTTGCCCAAAGCTGGAACCCATGCATGCGGCCCTGGGAGTCACCTTGCGGCATTTCTTGATGCATGATGCCGCGGCCGGCAGTCATCCACTGCACATCGCCGGACCCAAGAGCGCCGCGGTTACCAAGACTGTCACCGTGCTCAACGGTTCCCGATAAGACATATGTTATGGTTTCGATGCCGCGGTGCGGGTGCCACGGAAATCCGGCCAGGTAGTCGGCCGGCCGGTCATTACGAAAATCGTCGAGCAGCAAAAAGGGATCCGTCTCTGAGGTTTCCCCGAAACCAAACGCGCGGCGCAGCCTCACGCCGGCGCCCTCGATGGTTGGCTTGGACTGGACGATACGTTTAACGGGGCGGACAGACATGAATAGAGGAGTCCTTTTGTGGTTGGCAGTGCCGCTCAGCGAGGCGCGAGGCTGAATCGGAACCTGCCATTTATATGCGAATATTTATATAGGGCTTTTGTCCGCAAACAGAAGGGTTTGCATCAACCGTTTGGATGATAAGCCAAGATTTTCGCCGGCGCTCGCAGCGCGCGACGCGATCGGCTAATGTCGCTTATGGCCAGATATTTTCGCGCGGCAACCTGCGTTTTTCTACTTTCGCTCGCTCTCGGCGGATGCACGAAATGCGGCTGGCTGTGGGAGGACGCTCCGCGCAGCTGCCATTCCGACGTACCGCGGTGATAGAGGCCGTTTCGGACTAGAGGCAGCGGCTGAGTGCGAGAGGCTGGGTCGTCTTTGTGCTTGGCGCCTGTGCCCGGCCATTGGCGCCATAAATTGACGGCGCTTGCTTGCGCGCAAGCTCGCCGGACACCCCGCGAATGATGCCCTCCGAGACAGCGTGAGCGGTCGCCAGCACAGTCAGATTTGTTTGCAGAAGGTCCTGGAAAGTTTTGTGGCGCTTCCGGAGCCGCTCAAAGGCATCTGGGATCCACCGCTCGATTGTTTCCTTTGCTGCCCTGATGCGCGCGCTTTCGAGTGCGTAGAGACGTGCAAATTCGATCTTAGTCTCGCTGAGGGACCCCGCATCCCGAAGTTTTCCTGCCCGCACGCGCGCCGTCTCCTCCGTAAGCGCTTGCTCCAGGTTGTCCATGATGCTTTCCAAGTCAGCGACCGCTTTTTCGGCCGCACTCGCGGTCATGATGGTGTTCCGCAGTTCGGGCGCGCTCATTGTCGCGCCTCCTGCTGGGCGATCAGCGTGCGGTACACTTGATCGGCAATTCCGATGCCGCCGGCTTTGGCGAAAGATTTTGCGTACTCATCCGTGAGCATCGAACGCCAAACACCCGTTGCGCCTTTGCCGCCGAATGGACCGTCGCCGTCGACGCCGGTGAACATCTGCTGAAACATCGAGTTGAGAAATACGGCCTCAAAGTCCTGCGCCGCGCCGCGTGCCTTTGTTTCCTTGCCGGGGCCCGGCGTTTTGCCGGAGAACATGCTGTTTGTGAGCATATCGAGCGGCTTGGAGCCGGGCGTGGGCATTGTAAGGGCGCTTGTCATTACATCACCTCGATATCGGCCTGGATTGCACCGGCGGCCTTGATCGCCTGCAGGATCGTGATCAGATCACGGGGCCCAATTCCCATCGCGTTGAGGCCGTCGACCACCTGTTGCAGGGATACGCCTTCCCGCACGACAAACATTTTCTTGCCGTCCTCCTGGACGCCGATGCTCGTCCGCGGCACCACCCGCGTCCTTCCGCGGGCGAATGGCAGTGGTTGACTGACTTCGGGCGTTTCGGAAACCGTTACGGTTAAGTTGCCTTGTGCAACTGCAACCGTCGATACCCGCACGTCGCGGCCGATCACAACCACGCCCGAGCGTTCGTCGATGACGATGCGCGCGGGCAAATCGGGCTCCACCTGCAGCTGTTCGATTTCGGTGAGGAAGCTGACAATATTGGCTGTAGACTTCGACGGCACGGTGATGACTACAGTCGACTGATCGATCGGTTCCGCGCTTGGTGTTCCGATATAGTCGTTGATCGCGGCCGCGATGCGCTTGGCGGTCGTGAAGTCGGGATTGCGCAGCGCCATGCGCAACTGGCCCAGCCGATTGAGCGTGAAATCGATCTCGCGCTCGATCAGTGCCCCATTTGCGATCCGGCCGACGGTAGGCACGCCGCGGGTGATCTTGGCTGCTTCGCCTTCTGCCTGAAAACCGCCGATCGCCAACGATCCCTGAGCAACTGCGTATACGTTGCCATCGGCGGCAAGGAGCGGGGTAACCAACAGCGTTCCGCCTTGCAGGCTCTTGGCATCGCCCATCGCGGATACGGTGACGTCAATACGGGTTCCTTGTGTGCCGAAGGCGGGTAGGTTGGCCGTCACCATCACAGCGGCGACGTTACCCGTGCGGATCGTCTGCCCGCGAATATTGACGCCAAGCCGCTCGAGCATCGCCGTCAGCGACTGCTTGGTGAACGGAATATTGTTGAGCGTGTCGCCGGTGCCGTTAAGCCCGACGACCAGGCCATAGCCGATCAACTGATTCTGCCGCACGCCTTCGATGTTGGTGAGATCCTTGATGCGCGATGTCGCCCCGGCTTTCACCGGAACGCAAAGCGCTAAGATCACAACCAGGCATGCAGCCTGAAAAGCCCTCGTCATCACTGCTCCCCAATGTGACGTTTGACTGCCAACCTTTATGCGAAGGGCGTGCCAAGCGGCCTCTGCGGCCAAGACTCTGGTAAGTCACTCGTTTTTGGATCTGGATCCTGCAGGACGGGCTCCACAACGCGGCACGAAACGATCCTGCGGTAATTTTTGCCGGGTTGTTTACCGGCCATTAACCATACCGGCTCAGGGTGCAAGGTATTCGGGAACCGGTCATTTTCGGTGGGGAACAATCGCCATGCGCATTTACGGGCCAAATGGAACCGCATTAGCGGCGCCGCCGACGACAGTGCGTCGCGCCCCTGGCGGCTCGTTCAGCGTGAGCGAACAGGAAGTGTCGCGCAGTTCGACGCCCGCTACGTCGCTGCGTGCAATCTCGACCGTCGATGCTCTCATCGCACTGCAAGGAGTGGAAGACCCGACTGAGCGAAAAAAGCGCGCGGTCGCCAAGGGACGCAACGCGCTCGACGTGCTCGACACGCTCAAGCTCGGTTTGCTTGACGGAGGTGTGGACCAATCGCTTCTCGCGCGCCTGAGGGTTGCATCGGAGGGTCTGACCGAAACTTCCGGCGACGCCGGCCTTGACATTGTTCTGAGCGAAATTGATCTGCGCGTCGCGGTGGAACTCGCCAAAGCGGGCATTCGTTAACGCCAAAACGTAACCTCTGACTACGCCGCGTTTCTGCGGAAGTCATTGAACTGTCACGCAAATCAGGCCAATTCAGAAATACCATTCGGATATTGTCCGCCGGTTGACGGACGTATATAAGCCTGCCGCTCGGAGGGGCGGTGCAAGCGCCCAAGAACAAAAATCAGGGAGTAGGTGGGAAATGTTGGCCAAAACTAAAAACTATCGGCCGTCCGACAAGGAGCCGTTCATGAACGAGCGCCAGCGCGAATATTTTCGCGCCAAGCTGCTCGCGTGGAGGGAGGACATACTCAAGGAGGCCAAGGAAACACTGCAGCATCTTCAAGAAGAAAATCAGAATCATCCCGATCTCGCGGACCGAGCCTCATCCGAAACCGATCGCGCCATTGAACTGCGCGCGCGCGACCGCCAGCGAAAGCTGATCGCAAAAATCGACGAAGCGCTTACACGCATCGACGACGGCACCTACGGTTATTGCGAAGAAACAGGCGAGCCCATCTCGCTGCGCCGGCTCGAAGCGCGCCCAATTGCCACGCTGTCGGTCGAAGCGCAGGAAAGGCATGAGCGGCGCGAACGCGTATACCGCGACGACTGACCTGCGATATCTGATAGAACTTTTTTGCCCGGCAGGTTGCCGGGCAAATTTTTAGACCGTGCATGCGGCAAAAAAATGCGCGGCCTCCGACCGGGGAGCAGTCGGAGACCGCGTCGTTTACGCCGTTTGCGCTCGCGCGATGCGAAACGGCGCGGGAGCCCGGTGCGCTACGCGGGACTAGAAAGGCAGAAGTATGTCGAAGACCTGCTCGCCATAGCGGCTCTGCTGCATATCGGTAATCTGGCCGCGGCCTCCGTACGCAATACGCGCTTGCGCGATCTTGTTCGAGTCGATCGTGTTGTCGCTTTCGATGTCTTCCGGTCGCACAATTCCTGCGACGATGAGTTCACGAACCTCAAAGTTGACGCGAATTTCCTGCCTACCCTCGATCACCAGGTTGCCATTCGGCAATACCTGCGTCACCACGCCGGCGACGTTCGTCTTCAGTTCTTCCGTCCGATCGACCGAGCCTTTTCCATTGCCTGTCGTGCTTGAATCAGCCGTGAAGATACGCGTCGGCACCGGCGTGTTCATAATGGGCACTTTTGGTTTGCCGAAGAAATTGGCGATGCCTGAATCCTCGGTCATCGTACGCGTGCGTTTGGTTTCGTTCTCGATGTTCGCCTTGTCGGTGATGTTAACCTTCACTGTAAGAATGTCACCGATCTGGTGGGCGCGCTGGTCCTTGAAGAAGGCGCGCGAGCCGTTGCGCCAGAGCGAATTCGGATTGTATGCCGCGGGCTGCGCAGCCGGCATTGGCATCTGGACGGGCGTGTAGCCCGGCCGTGTGGTCGGGTTGTCCACTGATGACAACGGTGGCTGTTCGCCGATCGACCTGAGCCGGTCCACGTAGGCGCAACCGTTGAGAAGGGCGCTTGCCAAGGCGGCAAGGACTGCGCGACGCATAACCATGACGACTTTCATGAGGTTGCTTTCACATTGATGCACAGGATCTTCGGTACGATGGAAGCCATACGGACTTGACGCATCACCAAACCAAGATGTTGATCGCTAGCGCGCATTTGCATTGACGGATCCGGTCGCGTTGTTGGCAGCAAGGCGCGGCGAACCGGTTGTGACCGCGACACGGCCCGGTCCGATGATCACGCCCTGGACCACGCGCTTCGACTGTTCATTGAGAACGCTGATCACATCGCCTTCGGCGCCGCCGTCGTTCGCCTTGCCCCGTATCGTGAGCACCATGCCAGGCCTTTCGTAGACAAGCGTCACGGCCTCGTTGCGCAGGACAAGGTCAGGCTTCATCAGATCCGCAGTTCGCAATGGGCGGCCACTCTGCAAATTCCCGCGAGCTGCCATTCCGATGATGTCTGCGCGCTTGGTAATGACATCGCGACCAACCTCGGCGCGCGGACGCCGTTCCACGACAAGATCCGTGTCCTTTATGATCGTGCCGCGCTCGATGGTCCTTCCGATGGTCGCAATTTCGACGGTCGGGGTGGCGCGCCCTGCAAAGCGAAGCACGCTCCGCTTTGCAGGGCCGGCGGGAATTTCGACTATCGCATCAAAGCGTGTGGTGCGCGCATCGTAGTCGATATGCGTGACTCGCGGTTCGCCGACCGTCGAAGGATCGACGTAGGCCGAGCGCATGTCGTGCCCAAGGTTGACGACAATATCCTTGCTGTCGCCGAGATCGAATCGCGCCGACAACGTCCTCGCAATCAGGTTTTCGATGTCAGTTGTCGGGATCGTGCGGGTCGCGCGCGTAACCATCACTTCTCTTAAACCCGCGGTGTCGACGCCGATAAGCGCGTGATCACGCACCGCGTTCAGAACGGCATCCACAGAGACGGCGCCCGCGTAACCGAGGTCGGGCGCGCGAAAGATCGGCACATTGGCAACCACGCCTGAATTTTCGATTAGATCGCCGATGCGTACGATGTCCCCGTGAACGACCACCTTTGCTTTAATTGTCGGCCGGTCCGCGTTGGGCTGAGCTGCCACTTGCGCTTCGGCTGGAAATACCAAAGCGCTCCACGTGACGAGTGCAGCAAAGATTAGGCGCATCATGTTAGTACCTCAGCGCATCAGGTTCGACGTGGCCGACAGCATCTGGTCGGCGGCGGAAATCACTTTGGCGTTCATTTCGTAGGCGCGTTGCGCGGCGATCAAATCGGAGATCTCGCTGACCGCTTCGACGTTTGCCTGTTCGAGAAAACCTTGCTGGAGGTTGCCAAACCCGTCGGTATTCGGATTGCCGTTTTGCGGCGTGCCGGATGCCGGGGTCTCGAGGTACATGTTGTCGCCGATGCTCTGCAGACCTGCTTTGTTGACGAAGATCGCAAGCTCGATCTGTCCGACCTGGGTCGGCGTATTGGAGCCCGGCTGCGTCACGAACACCTGGCCTTGCGAGTTTACCGACACCGACATCGCGTTCTGCGGGATCGTGATGCCAGGCTGGATCAGATTGCCCTGCGCTGTCACAAGACGCCCTTGGGCATCGAGTTCCAGCGATCCGTCCCGCGAATAGGCGGTGCGGCCATCCGGAAGCAGAATTTTAAAAAAGCCTTCGCCGCGGATGGCGAGGTCGAAATCTTTACCGGTCTGCGTCAGTTCGCCTTGGCTCATCAAGCGCGGCGTGCCGACGGTTTTGACGCCCGATCCAAGCTCGATGCCGGCTGGCAGGATATTGCCTTGCGCGGACGTCTGGGTGCCGACGCGGCTGACATATTCGTAAAGCAGATCCTGAAATTCGGCGCGCTGGCGCTTGTAGCCTGTGGTCCGCATGTTGGCGATGTTGTTGGAGATGACCTGGACGTTTAGTTCCTGGGCCATCATCCCGGTCGCCGCTGTATGAAGTGCTCTCATCGTTCAGTCTCCGGACCTAGCTCGTCGGTACTTCGGCCAGTTTGTCGATCGCCGTCCGACGCAATTCGGCCTGCTGTGTGAGGATGTTGGCGACGTGGGTGTAGCTGCGCGTGACCTCGATCATGCGCGTCATTTCGATGATCGAGCGGACGTTCGATTTTTCGACTGTCCCTTGCATGACGCGCGACAGTTTGTCGGCTTGGGGTGTGACGCCCGCCGGCGCCTGGAAAACCCCGGTGCCATCTTTCTGCAATCGGCCTGGCTGATCGAAGCTGACAAGACGCAATTGCCCGCGTTGTGACTCCGTCTGGGTGTTGTTGCCCGCCTGTACGCTGATGGTGCCGTCTTGGCTGATCGCGATGTTGCGATCCTTGGGCTGGAAGGTGATCGGGCCGGATTCACCCATCACTTGAAAGCCTTCGGCGGTGACTAGTTCGCCATTACTGTTGATCTGCATGGCGCCGTTGCGTGTGTAGCGCTCGCCGCGCGGCGTCTGCACGACCAGGTATCCCTTGCCGTTGATGGCGACGTCCAACGGGTTGCCGGTGCGCTCGAGCGGCCCCTGACTTAAATCCATCCAGGTGGCGCGGTCCTGCACGAAGCTTATGCGGCGATCAGCGGCTGGAAAATTATCGGCGCTTGCAGTTGGGCTGATGTATTCCTCGAACACGGCACCATCGGCTTTGAAGCCGGTGGTGTTCATGTTTGCGAGGTTATTCGCAATGACGTCCATCTCGCGCGAGAGCGCGACTTGGCGCGATAGCCCGACCAGAAGTGCATTCTGCATCGGCAACTCCCCTTTCAGTCCGGTCAGGCCGGCCCTCCCGAGGCCGCATCGACCGCATCCGATGCCGCGAGCTCTCCCAAGCCCGCAGGCATCCAAGGCATTGCACTCGCTGTGCCAACAGACAAAGCTGCGATAAATCAACGACTTGACTCTGAGCCTGGCGAGTCAGGCACGGCAAAACCAACCGCTTGAGGGGATTACCCGGCAAAACTTTCCCGCTGAACGGGCCCGGGAAAGTATCTGTTAACCATACCGACCTACCTTTGACCGCAAGGGGCGCGCAGTGGCGCGCAGCCGCGGTGTTTCGCCAAAAGCAACGTCGCTTGCCGTCCCGCCCAAACTCGCGATCCGGGGTGATTTATGGCAGCCAAGGCGAAAGAGGCCGACGTCGAAGAAGACGACAAGCCGGAAGAAGAAAACGAACAGCCGGCATCAAAATCGAAATTCCTCAAGTTCATTCCGGCGTTCAGGCTGCCTTCGCTGAAGTGGATGATCATTGGTGGCGCTGGCCTGCTCGTGTTCATCGGAGGTGGAGGAGGCGCCTACTATTTCTTGAAGGGGCCTAGTCACAAGGAGCCCCAGGTCGCGGCCAAGCCGGCGACATTCGTCGATCTGCCCGACGTCCTGGTGAACCTTTCGAATTCCGGCGGCGACCGGACGCAATACCTCAAGGTCAAGATCGTTCTAGAGCTTGCGGACTCAAGCCTTGTGCCGCAGATCCAGCCACTGATGCCGCGGGTCATGGATGCTTTCCAGACCTACCTGCGGGAGCTGCGGCCAACCGATCTTGACGGCTCGGCAGGACTCTATCGCCTGAAAGAAGAACTGACGCGTCGCGTCAATGCCGCGGTCGCGCCGAACCACATCACAGCCGTGCTGTTCAAGGAAATCGTCGTCCAGTGATGTTGCGAAGCAAATAAGAGCAGGCGGCTCAGGCAATGGCGACAAAAGACCAAATTGACCAAGACGCGCTCGCGGCAGAGTGGGGACTCGCGCTAGAGTCGGATACGGGTGCCGCTTCGGCAGGCGGCGAGGCCGCTGCCGCGCCCGCCGATGATGCGGCCGCGCAATGGGCTGCCATGGCTGACGACCCCGGCGGACCTCAGTCCGCAAAAGGCGGCGCTGAACGCATTCTCAACCAGGAAGAAATTGACAGCCTGCTCGGCTTCAGTCTCGCCGATGTCTCGCTCAACGATAATTCCGGCATCCGCGCCATCATCGACTCGGCGATGGTTTCGTATGAACGATTGCCGATGCTGGAAATCGTGTTTGACCGTCTGGTGCGGCTGATGACGACCAGCCTGCGCAATTTCACTTCGGACAACGTCGAAGTCTCGCTCGATCGCATTACCTCGGTACGCTTCGGCGACTATCTCAACTCGATTCCGTTGCCGGCGATACTCGCGGTCTTCAAGGCCGAGGAGTGGGACAACTTTGGTCTCGCGACCATCAATTCAAGCCTGATCTATTCGATCATCGATGTGCTGCTCGGCGGCCGCAGAGGGCAAAGCACGATCCGTGTCGAGGGCCGGCCGTACACCACGATCGAGACCAATCTTGTTAAGCGCATGATCGAAGTGGTGCTTGCTGACGCCGAACTCGCGTTCAAACCGCTGTCTCCGGTGAAGTTTAACATCGACCGGCTTGAAACCAATCCGCGGTTTGCTGCGATTTCACGGCCCGCCAACGCCGCAATTCTCGTGCGTCTCCGCATCGACATGGAAGATCGGGGCGGCACGATCGAGTTGCTGTTGCCCTACGCCACCATCGAGCCGATCCGCGCCGTTCTGCTGCAGATGTTCATGGGCGAAAAATTCGGCCGCGACGAGATCTGGGAAGGCCATCTCGCGACCGAAATTGGCCAGGCACGGATCGGCGTCGATGCCGTGCTCTACGAGGCCCGCCTGCCGCTGCGTCGCATGATGGGCCTTAATGTCGGCGATACGCTGATGCTTGAGATAAAGCCCGAAGCGATGGTCACGGTTCGGTGCGGCGACATCACGCTGACCGAGGGCCGCATGGGACGTGTCGGGGATCGTGTTGCCGTGCGCGTCGCCAAGCCGTTGCGCAAGCCGCGCACAACCTTCGCCATGTTTGAAAAGGCTGATGAAACAACAACCACCACTCCAATGGAGGTACCGTGAGCTACCATTACGGTTTTCTGGTCGAGACAATGGTCTCGGTCCTGCTGTTGCTCACGATCCTGTATTGCGTCCGGCTCAACAAGCAGCTTCGTCTTCTCAAGGCTGACGAGAATTCACTACGGGCGACAATTTCCGAGCTGGTGACAGCCACCGAGATTGCCGACCGGGCTATTGCCGGGCTGAAATCAATGATGCAGCAGGGCGAGCAGGCCTTGAGCCAAAAGCTCGAGCGGGGCGAGGTGCTCGCCGCGGAGCTTGATCTGCATTTGAGCGCGGGCAATCAATTGCTGGCACGGCTGGTGCGCATCGCCGGCGTAACGCGGCCGGCCGGTGAACCGCCGGCCGTTCAGGACGCCAAGGCCGTGGCGGCGGCAGCTCAGGCATTTGCCGATCGCGCCCGTACGCGATTGAGCGATCAGGCCGCATGACACGTTTCGCGCGCGACGTACGGCTTATTCCGATCGTGCTGTTTGCCACGATAAGCTTGCTCGCGCTCAAAGTGTCCGGCTTGGTCTTCGACGGCGGCTATACTTTGGCCGAGCGGATGCAGGCACGATACCGAGGCGATCTGCAAATTACGTCACGCGACAGCGTGCCCGATCAGCCCAGGATCGTTCTCACTGAAAAGTACGCCAGGCCCGGAACGGCAGGGTCGAGACAGCCCTGGGCCCAGGAAATGTTCAGTTTCAATCGCGGCAACACAAATGACGTGACCGGTTCGGTCCCTGCCGCCGACGGAGAAAAGCCGAGCGATCCGGCACTCAAGGTCAGCGACAAGCCACCGGATCCGACCAAGCTGGAAGTCGCGGGTGCGGCGATCCCGCTCGAGCCTGGGCGTATTGCCTCACCCGGGGAGCGTGCAGTGCTCGAGCGCCTGCAGACCCGCCGGCAGGAGCTGGATACACGCAACCGCGAACTCGAAATGCGTGAGAACCTGCTCAAGGCAGCCGAAAAGCGGTTGGAGGCCAAGGTTTCCGAGCTCAGGAATACCGAAAGCCGCGTCAACACTGCGATGGGGACGCGCGACAAGGTGGGGGCTGAACGCTTCAAAAGTATTGTCTCCATGTATGAGAACATGAAGCCCAAGGACGCGGCACGAATATTCGACCGTCTCGACATGAAAATCCTGATCGACGTCTCCACGGAGATGAACCCTCGGAAAATGTCGGAAATTATGGCGCAGATGTCGCCCGATGCGGCCGAGCGGTTGACCGTCGAGCTTGCCAACAGGGCCAGTGGCCAGCCCAAGGCACAAAGCCCCGACCAACTACCAAAGATTGAGGGCAAGCCGACCCCCAACTGATCGGGTCGAGATGCCCCACGGTTAACGCCCCGTTAAACGCCCAACCTTAGGCTGTCGTGACCGGTGCTCTTGCCGGCTGGAACCGCTCATGACGTTTTTGCCATTTGGGCTTAAGCGGCTGCTCGCGCATAGTCCGGCGCGCGCGCGGTCCGCTGGCCGGGGCAGGTGCGCACGGCTCGTGCTTTTGGCGGGACTGGTTTTTCTCGCTTCGTTCCTTGATGCGCGGGCAGACGATCCGATCAAAGGCGAGGTCAAAGCAATCGCCGACGGCGGCTTTGTGCGATTGCTCTTCCATTTTGATCAGGCCGTCGAATCCAACGTCCGTGTTTCGGGCGCGATCATCGTCATCAACTTCAAGAAGCCGGTCGCGGTGGCTGTCGAGAAGCTCAGTTCAGGCGCCTCCGGCCTTATAAGTGTCGCGCGCCGCGATCCGGACGGAGGTGCAATCAGAATTGCGCTGGCGCAGAAGGTAAAAGTCAACACGATCGCTGCCGCCGAACGCCTTTACGTCGATCTTTTGCCTGACAACTGGAAAGGCCCCACGCCGGGTTTGCCGCAGGAGGTGATCGACGAGCTTGTCCGCCGCGCGCGCGAGGCTGAAAGCCAGCTCCATCAGCAGAAAATTGCCGACAAGCAAAAAAAACCCCCACAGGTCCGCGTCAAGGTGGCGGCCCAACCCACGTTCATTCGTTACACCTTCACGATGCCCGGCACCGTGAATGTCGTGCCCGAGCGGGCTGACGGGAGGGTCACGCTCAGTTTTGATCAGCAGGTCAACTGGGACCTCGCCGATGCGAAGGCCTCATTGCCTCCGACGTTGAAGTCAGTCGAGTCCGAGGTCGATTTCGACACTGTTACCGTCGTCTTCACGCTTAACGGGACGCCACCGGTGCGGACTTTCCGCGAGGACCGGAACGTCATCGTCGATATTGGGCTCGATGGTGCGGCCAAACCTAAACCGACGGAGGGGAGCGCAAAGCAATCGGTCGTGGCGGAAGGGTCGCCTGCAATTGCGCCCCCCCAAACCGCGCCGGCGAAAGATGCAACACCGCCGCCCGAACCGAAGCCGCCAGCGTCCGTCGCAACTCAGCCGCCCGAGGCAAGGCCTGCGCAGGCCCCGCAGACTGCCAAAGCGCAGCCAAAGTCTGCCGAGGTGTCGGTGCCGCCCCGAGAGGCGCAAGCCCCGACGCCACCCGCCGAAGGCAATGCGCCATCTGACGCCGCGACCGTGGCGCCAGCACCGCCTGCTGCGCCCTCCCAGTCTGCCAATGCCGCCGCAGCGGCGCCTCCATCTTTGCCGGTCGCAGAAATGGTGAGGCCGTCTCAGCGGGCGCCAACCGCAGACGCCGAGCGCCCACTTCCAAACCCGAATGCCGTTGTTGTGGCGGGCGTGCGGCAGTCGGGCGAGACCATGCGCATTGAAATTCCGTTCGCAGTGGCGACGCCTGCAGCGGTTTTCCAGCGCGCGGATACTTTGTGGTTGGTGTTCGACACGCCAGCTCAAATCGATCTGACCGCGATTCAAGCCGACAATGACAATGGCGTGCGCGAGGTGTTGTTCGATCGCGCGAAAGACGGTGCTGCTATTATTCGCTTCAAGCTCACTCGACCAAGGATGAGCAGCATTGTCGCTGACGGGCCAACGTGGATCGTAACGATTGCGGACATGACGACGGCATCGACCAAGCCGTTGACCGTTGCCCGGAGCATCGTCGGCAAAAATCGCGCGAGCCTCGCAATTCCGTTCGACGATCCGCGCGCCATCCATGACGTTGCCGACCCGGACATCGGCGACCGGTTGCTGATCGTAACCGCTCTCGGACCGGCGCGCGGCTTCCTCAAGGCTCAAGACTTCGTCGAGTTGCGTGCTTTGCCCTCCACCCACGGCGTGGTGGTGCAACCCCTCGCGGACGACATCACCGCAGAGCTTGGCGCCGACAAAGTCAGTATTAGCCGGCCAGCTGGATTGTCATTGTCGGCGACTGCGCTCGGCCAGCAGCCGCTCGCAACCAACTTCCGTGCCTACACGTTCGATACCCAGTTGTGGGGTTACGACCGCGATGCGCCGTTTAACACGAGGCAGGCCGAATTGATCCGGCTTGCGGCCGCGGCGCCAATGTCGAAACGCCGCCACGCCCGGCTCAATCTTGCGCGCTTCTACCTGGCAAAGGATATGGCACCTGAAGCCAAGGCTGTCCTTGACGTGGCTCTCTCGGAGCAGCACTCGGAAGACGTGACGGGCAGCGTGCTCACGGCTGTCGCCGACGTGATGCTCGACCGGCCCGAGGAAGCGCTCAAGATTCTGGCCAAGCCGCAGGTGGGAAATCAGCAGGACGCGCCTGTCTGGCGTGCGATCGCTCTGGCACGCCAGGGGAAGTGGGCTGACGCGCAGAAGATCTTTAAGACGATCAGCGCCGCCATTGCTGCGCTGCCGATCGAGCTCCAGCGCATGGCGATGAAGGAAGCGCTGCGGGCCGCTATCGAAGTGCGGGACTTCAACAGTGCGACGAAGGTCGCCAATGAGATAGAAACCGTCGGCGTTACCCCCCTGCTTGAGCCGACAATCAACGTACTCATCGGTCGCCTGTATGAAGGCTTGGGACGTAACGAGGACGCGCTTTCAAGCTATCGTGCAGCGGCGACATCGAGCAATCGTCGCGCTGCCGCACAGGGGCGATTGCGGGAAATTGCGCTTACATTTGCGACCGGTGCGATGAGCCGGAAGGATGTGATCAACGACCTCGAGACGTTAACAACGGTATGGCGCGGGGACGAAACAGAAACCGAAGGCCTCAAGCTGCTCGCGCATCTTTACACGGAAGACAGCCGGTATCGGGACGCCTTTCACGTCATGCGAACGGCATTGCTTGCGCATCCCAATTCGGACCTGACGCGCAAGATTCAGGACGAGGCCGCCATTACTTTTGAAAGCCTTTTCCTGGGCGGGAAAGGCGAGGCGTTGCCGCCGATCGAAGCCCTTGGCCTGTTCTACGATTTTCGCGAGCTTACTCCGATCGGCCGTCGTGGCGACGAGATGATCCGTAGGCTCGCAGACCGGCTGGTCTCGGTCGATCTGCTCGATCAAGCGGCCGAGTTGCTCCAGCACCAGGTCGATCACCGTCTGCAGGGGGCCGCGCGCGCCCAGGTCGCAACACGGTTGGCGGTTGTCTATCTGATGAACCGCAAGCCGGACCGTGCCCTTGCCACGTTGCAGCGAACTCGGGCCGCCGACCTTTCCAACGATCTGCGCGATCAGCGGCTGCTGCTTGAAGCGCGCGCCATGTCAAATCTCGGACGGCATGAGCTGGCTCTGGAGCTGATCACGAATGTCGACAGCCGCGAGGCGATGCGCCTGCGAGCCGACATTTTGTGGGCGGCGCGTCGGTGGCGGGATACGGGTGAGCAGATTGAGCTGCTTTACGGCGACCGCTGGCGCGAATTCGCGCCGTTGAACGAGACTGAACGTTCAGACATCCTGCGTGCCGCGATTTGCTACGTCTTGAGTGAAGAAGCAATTGGGGTCACACGTCTGCGTGAAAAATACGAAGCCAAGTTCGCCGAAGGTGCAGACCGTCGTGCCTTTGAGGTCGTGACCGCGCCGATCGGCGCAGGCGGCACCGAGTTCCAGGACATTGCCAAGAAAGTTGCGAGTGTCGACACCCTCGATGCGTTCCTTCGCGACCTAAGCGCGCGCTATCCGGAGGCATCCGCGACACCACCAGCAGGGGCCGCGGGTGACGGGGCTGGCCCAGCGGCGGAGTCGGACAAGACAAAGCCGACCACGAAGGGCCCGGCGGAGACGGCACCAGAAAACCGTAACGCGGCATCCTCGCCATTGCCCCCGAAAGCGCCGGCCGGCGTGCCGCTCAAACCCGACAAAGAACCGACCGGCTCGATCCCGCGCCTGAAAACGCGTGCGAGCGCCCGCTAAATCGAAATCTTCGATTTATTAAACACGGGGTGCGGCGCGCGGCTTGGGGCCGCACGCTCAAAAATCAATCCAGTATAAGGCGCGGCAACCAAAGCGACAGCGCCGGTATGTAAGTGACCAGGAAGAGCACGATCACCATGGGGATATAGAAGATGAGAATGCTCTTCGATACGGCTTCCATGGATACCTTGCCAATCGCGCATCCGACCACCATGGTCGGACCGACCGGCGGCGTCAGCAGCCCGATGCCCAGATTTAGGATCATGATGATGCCGAAGTGCACGGGATCGATGCCGAAAGTCTTTATCACCGGCAGGAAAATAGGCGTGCAGATCAGTAGCATCGGCGCCAGATCCATGAAGGTGCCGAGCAGCAGAAGAAGAATGTTGATGTAGAGCAGGAACGTATATTTGTCGCTCGAGATAGAGATGAAGAACTCCGTCGCCATCGCCGGAAT